>X196_Domestic_Cat__coassemble_18_pt1 | contig 66821 bp, 57 predicted proteins | sample X196_Domestic_Cat__metabat2_low_PE_005 | metagenome-assembled genome bin X196_Domestic_Cat
CCCCTTACTGCGTAATAATTAAAATTTAGGAAACCCCTAGTTATTTTAAATTACCGAAGAAAAATACTTTTCTTCATTTGATATCCAAAATCATTGCGATTTCTATTTTAAAGCAGGTCGTTAGCGGCCTGTTCTTTATTTTTTCTAAGCGCTTTTTTAATAATCTTTAAGCATCCCTGATCTTCATTAGAATCAGTAATACCATATGCAAGTTTCTTGATTTCATCTACTGCATTCTCCATCGCAAAACCATACTTCACAGACTTTAATAAAGCATAATCATTCATCTGATCACCAAATGCGAGACATTCATCTCTAGAAATCTGTTCATGTTCCTGAATATAACGCATACCAAGACCCTTATTTACACCATCTCTTTGAATATCCATCCACTCATTACCAGATGTAATAATCTGTAACCCACTAGGTAAGATAGAAGTAATATCTCCTGCATTATTCTTAATATCTCCACTAGGATCAAGTATCGCAATCTTAGTAATAGGTTCATCAATTTCATCAAAATCATCAATCAACTTATTTGAACAATAATAAGTAGTAAGTTCTTTAGTAAGATGATCCTTCTTTCTTGCATAAGCGTATTTCTCACCAGCTACTACAATCTTAAAATCAGGATAATGTTCCTTTACTCTCTCTATTGCAAGAAATGCTTTCTTACGGTCCATATCAAATACTTCTAATGTATTTGGACCCTTCGCAATATAACTGCCTCCATCCGCAATAAAATACATATCCTCACTCATTGGTAAAAACTTCTGATAAAGTCTGGCATACTGATTACCACTTGCAGCTACAAACAGTACACCCTGTTCCTTCATTTCAAAAAATAAATCAATAAAAGACTTATCAAACTGCTTCTTATTATCTAGGAATGTTCCATCCATATCTGTCGCAATTAATTTGATCATTTGTCTTTTCCCCCTTTGTTCACAACTATAGCACATATCATTGAATTGTGGTAGACTATTTCAGAAAGGAAATTATTATGATAGTGTTATTTATTTTATTATTTCTGATAATGGCATGTACATGGCGTACACGTTATCACATCTATACAAAAGGTTTATGCTCATTAGGTTTTATCCTCACGGCTTATTTCTCTCATCAAACAAAATTATTTCTTCTTATACTTCCAGCATTACTAGGCTATATGATTGGAGACATACTCTTATGTAAGAAGGAACTATTTAGATATGGTCTTAATGCATTCCTAATTGGTGATATAGCCTTCTTATTCTTCTATTATCACTTTGAACCATTTACATATATAGAATTAATTGTTCCTGTATGTGCTATGATTCTTCTAGAAATACTTGCTTACTATAAGATTGTAGATCTCCCAACTTGCAAAACAGAACTTACTAGCTATATATTTGCGCTAGTCTGGCTTACTACAAAAGCTATTTTGACAGCTTTCACTCTCAATACTCTTAGCTTTATTATGATGGCTACAGGGCTTATTCTCTATCTCATATCTGATATTCTATTAGCGTTCTATAAGACAAATAAGATACAAATATTAGGAATATTAAATATTTTCTTCTATTATTTTGGAATATTTTTAACCGCTTACAGTTTTTGTTTCCTCTAATGTGTTAAAATAGATACAAAAGGGGAGAGAGAAATGTCAGAAACAGTAGTAGACTTAAAGTAGTTAAGGGAGATGCTTCATCATTTTGATACATTACATATTGCATTCCAAGATGACGAATATCCTTGTATCGTTCCAATGAACTTTGGAATAGGTGATGATGAAGATAAAATAGTACTTTATATTTATACACCTGGAGAAAGAAAGATGACTCGCCTGATCAAAGAGAATCCTCATGTAGGCATATAGGCAGAAACACTATATGAATATTTTTGTAAACCAGATAAGACTGTATCTAATTCTTATTCATCTATTATAGGTAAAGGTATTGTTGAACCTGTCTCTCATGAATCTTATAATGAAGCAATGGAGTCTATCCTGATTCATTGCGGCTATGAAACATATCCTTATAATAAGGATTATATAGATACATGCTATATTTATAAGATCACATTGAATCATGTGACAGGAAAATATCATTTTAAAGGAGAAAATGTAAGTAACTAAATATATAGACTGTTGTGATTAAATGTGTTCAAATCCCCTCAAAGAAGAGCATTAAAATGAACACGACAAATATCACAAATTATAATTTATTGAAGAGATTAAGTTATGGAAGATAAACAAATATTACTTGATAATATAAATAAAGTGCATACTACTGAAATGGGTATTAATAGAATTATAAAAAATCTAAAATTAAATACAAATGATGTAGTAGAATATTGTAAAAATAAAGTTTTAGATAAGAACTGTAATATATATAAACAAGGTAAGAATTGGTATTGTGAAATAGAAAATATAATAATTACTATAAATTCATATAGTTACACAATTATAACAGCACATATCAAGAGATAAATTATAATCTATCTTATAACACACCTTTTCTATTTTGAAGATGTGTGTTGTATAATCAAATTATTAGAAAACAATTACACTCAGAAAGGAGCATTAACATGGTACTTGATAACATGAAATTTACAGACAAAGAGTCTCTGATTTTTGTTTCCATTGAATTGATTAATACATTCTGTCATTTCTTAGATATGGAACATCCAGATGTTGATTTTAAATGCATCAAGGCTATAGACATTCAACGCAATCCTGAACTTAGGAAAAAATACCGACCATATCAGGAACAGTGGAGGAACGCTTTTATTCAAGCCGGATATGAACATAACATCGAAGCAGACGGATATGACGGTTTTATCTCAAACATCGACCCGGAATGGTTATTCAATCGTATTTGTACATTCTTTAAACCGGATGTCAATCCTATTGCCTATGAATACATGGAACGTTCATTTGGCAGTTATGACCCTGATAACGATGATAGAATCTTACCAACAATTTGGCGTAGTCGTTTTGACATCATCGGTAACGGCAAACAGTGTGATCAACTTGAAAATTTAATCGAAAACTGTAATTTAACAAACGATGACCTTGCACTTATTCTGCAGATATTAGAATTAAAATAAAACTCTGCAACGCAGAGCTTTATTTCTTTAAACTTAAGAGAAAGGAGAGTCCACTCAAAAAAAGAGATATACCAAAAACAAAGGCTTAAGATACAGAAGCTTCATCATAGAATCGACAATATTCGAACTGATTACATCAATAAGATAATCGCAGAGATAGTGAAAATAAAGCCATCTTATATAACGGTTGAAGACTTAAGCATATCAGGAATGATGAAGAACAGACATCTTTCAAAGGCAGTTGCTTCGCAGAAGTTTTATGAATTTAAAACAAAGCTTCTAGCTAAATGCAAGGAGACTGGAATTGAACTTCGAATAGTAGACAGATGGTTCCCATCATCTAAAACATGTCATTGCTACAAAAATATCAAGAAAGATTTAAAGCTTTCAGATAGAATGTTCAAATGTGACTGTAGCTATATCGAAGACAGAGATTTCAATGCTGCACTTAATTTGAGAGATGCTACGACTTACGAAGTTGCATAAACAAACGCAAGCGTAAGCATGTACCGAAGGCTATTTTGGGAATTTACGACTATGGAGTGTACTAGAACTTGTGAGTAGATATGATTTTTGTCAATCCAAAGCATACACGATGAAATAGTAAGTAATGTTCATGAGAACTTACATTATCTCGATGTGAGTATCTTTAATCACATTTTGAGTGGCGATCTAACATGTCACAAAAAAAACGTCACCAGCAAATCATTACTAAACTGAATATTGAAGGGCAGGTATTTGTGAAAGAACTGGCTTCATCATTTGGTGTCACAGAAGATTGTATTCGTAAAGACCTCACACTCTTAGAAAAAGCTGGAAAACTTAAAAGAGTTCATGGAGGTGCAATTAATGCCCGCGTTAATTTACATCATACAAATGTCTCACAACGTGTAGAACTCTATAGTAAAGAAAAGAAAATCATTGCCTCTAAAGCAGTTAATTTACTAGAGGAAGGCTATGTGATCTTCTTAGATATTTCTACAATCAATCTAGAAATCGCAAAACTTATATTTGAGAAGAATATTGCAGTCACTATTGTGACAAATATGATTGATATTATGCAGTTTTATAGACAGAATAGTACAGTCAGATTGATTTTCTTAGGAGGAGACTTCAATCAGGCAAGAGATGGATTTGTCGGCGCACTCACAAATCATTTGATTAGAAAATATCGTTTTGATATCTCATTGATTGGTGTTGTAGGGATTGATTTAGAACATAATGTTGTAACAACCTATGAAACAAATGATGGACTCACTAAAAAGACAGCCATCAATGCAAGTAAAAGAACCTATATGGTTGGAGAAAGTGTTAAGCTCAATCAGGATGGTAATTATGCTTATGCGACTCTTGATAATTTCACAGGTTATATATGTGAAAAAGAGTTAGAAAACTCACAATTAAAACTATTGGGTGACCATCAGGTAGAACTCATCTAAAAAGACCGAAATCTTAATTGATCTCGGTCTTTTTCTGTCTTGCAAAAGAAAGAAACATATCTATAAATTTAGAATCTAATATAAATAAACTATTCTCATTAATAATATAGCCATCAATTTTCTCAAATGACATCTTTAATACATCTGTTAATAAATCAACTAACACATATCCATTCTCTGGTTTCTTATCTATGGCTTCTTGTTGATCTATATAAAGAGGAATTAAATGAAGCCCATCTATGTCCATTGTATAATTAGATACATTCTCATCTATTTCTTCTATATAATAATAGAAACGTAGATCATTTAAAACATCTAAAAATGATTCAAGTCTTTGATCCCTTAATGGAAGTAAATTTTCATATTCATGTTTAATATATTTATCATACTCAGTTTCTATTGGTAATGCTTTTTCAATAAAATGAAGATGATCAGGAACATCCGCAATATTCTTGAAATTCTTAGTCATTACTTGTCCCAATACTCTCTCACCATTCTCGTATACATAAACATAATCTCCTACATCTACATGATCATAAGAAGGAATCAAATAAGTTCTTACCTGTAATTTTGTCTGAACTTCACACAACGAAACACTAATACGATAATCATAGAGCCGTTTTGCCCAAGTATTATCTACCATAAGACTTGTATCATACTTTAATATCTTCTTTATTAGAGAATCATTTTCCTTGATATCATACCAATCTCTATTAAAGAAATAAGCACGTGTTCCATTTGGATTTAAAGCTATCATGAGTTCTTTTTCTTCTTCTTTATTAAATAAGAATAAAGAAGGCATTTCTTCATCTAGTTCATTCTTTAATGCAAGCTTATAGAGTTCCATTAAACGATCATCTCTATCATTCTCTAGAATCATGATTTTCTCTTTGAAACTTAACCATGAATCTGTATAACGGAAAATATAATCTTTATAAAGAGGTGCTGTACGTAACTGTTCTACACCATGAAAGAACTGTTCCTTGTCCTGTCCATATTGCACAATAAAATGATGAACTGGATCTATATAAGTCAAAGGATGCTTTAAGAAAGTCTTCTCTCCACAATGTGGACAAGTATAAGTCATAATAGAATCATCAATAATACTTTCTCTTTGATCTGGTCCTACACAGCTATAATCTTCATATCTATTTTCTTTATCACATTTTGAACATGTAATAATATAAACATCTTTATTCATCATAATCCTCCTCCTAACAAAAAAGAGCGTCAACACGCTCTATTCAATCACATGGATTGTAAGATACTTCTTCTTATAAGTATGATGATTATCTCCTGCAGTCAAAGTAATACGTGTCTTACCAGGAGTAATAGTTGTCACTAAACCATTCTGGTCAACACTTGCCACATTGGCATACTGAGATGAATAATGTGTATAGTCTACTTTTACTTTTTGAGGATCAGTCTTGTAATGAATCTGGTATGTTTCTCCCTGCTTCACTGTAACATACTGATCAGGAATAATCACACTACTTAATACTGGTCCCTGTGCAACACATGCATATTGATAAACACCAAACAAGAAAACAAAATAAACAATACCTAAAATCATCTTCATTTTCCTCTTTAAATGTTTATTAAAATATATTAATACAAAAGGGATCAGTGGAAAAAGAACAATACCTGCAAAAATCCAGCCCTTAGAAAGAGGTTCTCTTTCTTCTTCAAGCATGCTGTTTTGTTTATCTGACATATTGTACCCACCTTTTTTAATTCTTCTTCATTATATCGAATATGTTATCGTTTTTAAAGACCTTTTGTATATGTTGACAACCTCATATAAGACTTCTATAATAGTTCTTGTATCTTTGGGGCAGGTGAAATTCCTGATCGGCGGTGATAGTCCGCGAGCGTAAAGCATGAACTGGTGTAATTCCAGTACCGACGGTATAGTCCGGATGGAAAAAGATGGCGTTTTTATGAAATGACTTTTTCAATCTCCTATAAGATATATACAGGAGATTTTTTTCGCCATAGAAAGAGGCAAAAATGAAAACTAAAAAACTAGTAATGGCAGCTCTACTTGGTGCATTAGCTGCAATTCTTATGGTACTAGACTTCAATGTACCATTCGTACCAATGTTTATTAAATTTGATTTCTCAGATTTCCCAGTATTAATTGGGGGATTTGTATTTGGCCCACTTACTGGTGTAGTAATCGCATTCTTAAAGATTGTATTAAATCTTCTCTTTAAACCAACAACAACTATGTTTGTAGGAGAAGCATCTAACTTCTTACTAAGCGTATGTTATATGGGAGTAGCCTGCTTATTCTATAGAAAGCATCGTACTAAAAAAGGTGCTGTAATAGGTATGGTACTTGCAACTGTTGCAACAAGCTTATTTGCGATTGCATCAAACCTATTAGTGATGTTCCCAATGTATGCGAAACTATTTGGTATGTCTACAGAAGCCATCATTGGTATGTTCTCTAAGATCAATCCATTAGTAAAAGATATGACAACTATGGTTATTGCATCACTTGTTCCATTCAATCTCTTTAAATATGGTGTTATTTCACTAATAACATTCGTTTCTTACAAGAAAATTGAAGTTATTTTGAAAAAATATTCGAATTAAGCAAAAAATATATTGATTAATTTAGCCATATCATGTAATCTTTATACAAAAGCGTGAGGTGGAATAAAGATATGAAAGTGGTTAAATTTGGTGGCTCATCGTTAGCTAGCGCAACTCAGTTTAAAAAAGTACATGACATCGTTCTAGAAGATACTGATCGTCATTATGTAGTTCCCAGTGCCCCTGGGAAAAGAAATAAAGAAGATACAAAAGTAACAGACTTATTGATTCTAGCTTATTCGCATCACAACAAAGATGATTTTGAAGAAATCTATGACAGAATCAAAGAACGTTACAATGAAATTATTACTGAATTAGGTCTTGATGTTTCTTTAGAAGAAGACTTTAAAGAAATTAAAGAAGAAATCAAAAAACAGAATAGTTTTGATTATACAATTTCACGTGGTGAATATTTAAATGGTAAAGTATTAGCTAATTATTTAGGCTTTGACTTTATTGATGCTGCCGATGTAATCTATATTGATAAACATGGTAGATATGATGAAAAGAGAACAGATGCAGCTCTCACAAAAGCTTTATCTGAACATGATTATGCAGTTATTCCAGGATTCTATGGACAGTTAAATGATGAATCAGGACGTATTAAAGCCTTCTCTAGAGGTGGTAGTGATGTCACTGGTTCTATTGTTGCAAAATGTGCCTGCGCAGATTTATATGAAAACTGGACTGATGTATCAGGTTTCTTAATTGCAGACCCTCGTATTGTGAAAGATCCTAAACCAATTGCGACAATCACTTATAAAGAACTAAGAGAATTATCTTATATGGGCGCGAGTGTTCTACATCAGAATTCCATCTTCCCAGTAAGAAATGAAGGTATTCCTATCTTAATCAAGAATACAAATAGTCCAGAAGATCCAGGTACTTTAATTGTAGAAAGTACTTGTCATAAACCAGATCATGTTATTACGGGTATTGCAGGTAAAACAGGTTTTGCGACTGTTATGATTGAAAAAGACATGATGAATAGTGAAATCGGCTTTGGACGTAAAGTACTACAGGTATTTGAAGAACATGGCTTATCATTTGAACATATGCCTTCTGGTATTGATACAATGACTATCATTGTGAATAGTGATGACTTTATTGAAAAAGAACAGGCTATTCTTGCAGGATTACATCGTGCAGTGCAGCCAGACTATATTGTCTTAGAATCTGATTTAGCCCTTATTGCGGTTGTAGGTCGTGGTATGAAGGACAGCCGTGGTACTTCAGCAAGAGTATTTAAAGCACTTGCGAAAGAAAATATCAACGTTAAGATGATTGACCAGGGTTCATCAGAATTAAATATCATCGTAGGTGTAAGAAACTGTTATTTCAAACCAGCTATCAAAGCTATTTATGATGAATTCATTACAAGTGAAGACGATGAATAGAGAAGCAAATTGCTTCTCCTTTTTTTTATCATATTGAGTGACATATATATAATTATAAGCTTATATATAGACAATTCATAAATGAGGGATGAAATATTTATATAAAATACAAAAATACTGCATTGTTAATTGAAATTATACAGCCACTACTTACGGTATCCTATCCCTGTTTATGTAATGTTAGATGAGATTTCATATCGCTTAGCATTAAAGTTTTAAAGATGACTTCAAGGCATGATTGTCTTGAAGTTTTTTTGTGAAAATAAAAGAGGAGATCAACTCCCCTATACCTTCACAGGTTTATTCTTTATGCATATTATTAAACTGATAACAGTTAATAAGCAGGCAATTATATGAAATCTCATAAAACTAAATAAACATATAAGAACCATAAGACTACCACATATCATATAAGTCGTATTGATCTTTCTTAATAATGCACTCATACCAATAGAAAAACATCCAAGTACACCTGTCAATAACACAAGATTTAATCCAAACATATGACAAATACTATTTACAGGTAAGAAATACATGATTACATATGCTACTAAAGTGATTCCTAGAAATAGTGTAGAAAGTGGGAAATTACTCATTAAAGGCTTTAATAAAGCATGATCAAATAGATGTATATGATTTCTTACATCCATCTCTACTAGAACACTAAGTATCGCATTAGACAATACAACGAGTATTGTAATAGTAGTAAGTGTTCCTAAAGAACCAACTAATTCTTTTTCTATCAAATGGCGATCATGAATAAATAGTGTCATCACAATAGCTCCAAGTAACCCTTGTATTAAACTTAATATTCCCTGAAATATAGAAATAGAACTATGTGAATGAATACCACATATAGCCATCACAAAAGAACCAGCCATGCCAATAAGAAAACAGAAGGCACTCAACCCAAAAGGTACAATAATCGTATTGTATTCAAACAAATGAAACAAATTATACAACATGCCTACTATCTCATCCCCAATAGAAGGCTGTAAATGAATCACACCATGACTATATATTAAATTCACAAATAAGAAGCTAATAGCCAATGCTTCATACTTCTTTTTCATAACACCACTCCCTATGCACTATTATAGTTCTTTTATATCTTTATACAATTGTATATTGAATGTAAGCGGTTCTTATTGTCAATACATTTAGTATACATTTAGATTATTCCCTTTGTGCACAACACGAATCAATAGGTTATAATGTATAAAGGGGTGATGATATGAAGAAGGGTGTCATGATGCAGGGCTTTGAATGGTATCTTCCATCTAGTCCACATTTGTGGAAAATATTAAGAATCAATGCCTTTAAGCTTAAAAAAGCAGGTATTACAGCTATCTGGCTTCCTCCTGCTTATTAAGGTGCATATGGAGTCAATGATACAGGATATGGTGTCTATGATCATTATGACTTAGGAGAATTCAAAAGCAAGAATACAATACGTACCAAATATGGCACAAAGAAGGAATATCTCTGGTGTATTAAGATGTTTCATCTATTTGGAATAGATGTCTATGCAGATATTGTATTGAATCATCTCATGGGTGCCGATGCCATGGAACAAGTCATTACCTATAAGGTAGATGCTTATCATAGACATAAAGTATCTAAAAGAAAAAGAGTCATTCGTGCTTCTACATATTTCTCATTTCCATCTAGAAATAAATATTCTGACTTTATATATAAATTCAAAACATTTTACGAGTGTAGATTATGATGCATCTAAACATCAACATGGTCTTTATCTTTTCAAAGGAAAACACTTCAGTGAGAATGTTGATGATGAATATGAAAACTATGATTACTTAATGGGTGCAGATTTAGACTACAATAATCCTGAAGTAGTTAAAGAAGCCATTCAATGGGGACTTTGGTATAAAGACATTACTCGTCTAGATGACTTTAGATGTGATGCCATTAAACATATAGACTCATCTTTCTATGAACATTGGATCACTATAATGCGTAATCACTCTAAAAAAGAACTCTTTACAGTAGGAGAATACTGGGGTGATATTAACCATTTATGTCATTATCTAGAATCTACTCACTTCTGTATGAGTCTATTTGATGTCCCATTACACTATCATTTCTATGATGCCAGCCATTCTAATGGTTATTATGATATGCAAGAAATTTTCAATAATACGTTAGTACAAAGATATGACAAGTATGCTGTCACATTTGTGGATAACCATGATACACAGCCAGGACAATCTTTAACTTCTTTTATTGAAGATTGGTTCAAACCACAGGCCTATGCCTGTATCTTACTAAGAGAACAAGGTTATCCATGCATCTTCTATGGTGACTATTATGGAATCCCTCATGATTATATCAATCCTAAGAAAGATCTATTAGATTATATGTTGAAGTTAAGAAAACAATATGTAGAAGGAATAAGACATGATTATATAGATGATCCAGATGTGATTGGATGGACTTATGAAACAGGACTTGCAGTCATACTCACTAATAGTGAAGGTGGCACAAAACGTATGTTTGTAGGTAAGAAGTATAAACATATGATAGATGGTAAACATACTATTGATATTATTGATGGCTATGGTGAATTCATATGTGATGAAGCATCTCTTAACCTATATATTGTACAAAAATAGAAATTATTGAATATAAATAGAGAAAAAGTGTTATATAAAAGTGTTCGTAAACTTGTGAATGATACAAATGTGTCCACGGCAACAGTTATGCGTTTTTGTAAGAAGATGGAGGTGTGAAAGATTAAGCTTCAGAACGTAAGGCTAGTTTAGGAAAATTTAACTCTTTTATTCCAATGGTATATGCAACAGAACAGATTTTTTACGAATTAACACAAAATACATGACTAAAGTTTGTCACTCGTGACCATTTCTGTGAGACCTAATGATTATAGAGCATCACAATATGACCATACAGCAGATGATTACATAAAGAAGAAATTATCTGATAGGATGTATCATTTAGCAGATGGAACTCTAGTACAACGAGACTGATATTCATCATTTTTGTTGTACTGCTATGACTACAGGACTAAGAATATAGATAGAGACAGATGTATTTTAGAATTTGAAAAGTGTTACAGTAAGGAAGAAACCTTAATTAAAAGTATTGAGACTAATAGAATCAAAGTATTGAATAGTGGAATTAAAATAGTATAAAATAGCCATCAGGGAGATTGATTACACTTCCTTATCGAAAGATAGAAATTTACCGTTAATGTGATCGTTGGACTGCTTGGTAATAAAAGTTCTTATTTAAATAGATTTATACTTGCATTCCAAAGTCTGAAAATGATGTACGATTACAAGCTAAACTTGACAGTAAGAACCCCACGGGCTTGCCCGTAGGAGTAGTCAGTCTAGATATATTCTGGCTTGCTCTCGCAATTATTATTGCATTTATCTGGTATCTCACATCAAAGAAACATAAGGAAAGGAAATAAATGGCAACTATTATGGGTAAAAGATTAAAGAAATTACTTTTATGTATGACAATTTTATTATCAGTGACTGTATTTAATATATTCCAGGTAACTGCTGTTGATGTGAACAAGAATTGTTCACTTACACTTAATGAATGTTTATCAAGGCTAAATGTTCATTTATATCGTGTCGCAAGTGTTTCTAAAGATGGCAGTTATGAATATACAGATTAATTTAAAGATGCAGAAAATACTTCTATTGATTTAAATAAGCTAGAAACAAGTGAAGAATTAAAAAAATGCAGCTATGACTTTAAAAGGTTATGCTGCAAATAAAGAAGGTATGACTAAGACAACAACTTCTCCTACTTTAACTTATTCAAACTTAAATACAGGTCTTTATTTGGTTGTGGCAGATAATTTAGTAATAGATGGTAAGACATATACTTATTTACCTTATCTTATTTCTTTACCACAAGGTACTAAGTATGATGTATCTATTAATTTTGTGAAATATTCAGAAGTTCATTCTCATGAATATAAAATTATTAAACAGTGGAAAGACAATGGTTCAACTCATCCTAAGTCAATAGAAGTAGAACTCTATGATGGAAATACATTTCTTAAAACAATCACTTTAGATGCAGCTCATAACTATGCTTATTCATGGAAAACTGAACAAGTAATGAACTACAGTATTAAAGAAAAGAATGTAAAAGGGTATAAGGTATTGTATCAGTAAGTAGTAATGATGCAAAAACAGAATATGTTATTACTAATACAAGTACATCTAGTACTGGTTCTCATGTAAAAACAGGGGATACTACAAGAATGAATCACTGGGTCACATTAATGGCTTTATCAGGATTATTTTTACTTATAGTAGGAACTCTATTTAGACATGAAAAAGATTAGTCAATTATTAATGACACTAGGATGTTTCTGCATCCTAGTGTCTTGTGCTTTATTTGGTTATTCATTCTATCGACAGAATAAAGAAATAAAGGATATACAAACACTATATACTCAAACAAAACAATTAATCCCCGATTCATATATTTCATCTGAGGATGCTTATTTAGATATAGATGGACATGATATATATGCGATACTTCAAGTCAATGATATCAAGTGGGTTATAGGTCATGAAGAAAGCCTTCCACATTATAAGAATAAGAATATAATCATTCCAGAATCATTATTGAAACAGGTGCAGTTATAAAAGAATAGGGATAAACTTACTATTCATACTGTATCAGGTGAAACAATAAAATATCAATTAGAAGTCATTGGTAAAGTAGATCAACTTTCAAAAAGCATACCTGCCCTGTATTGTAAGAATGGTTCTAGTTACTATTGTATTAATCTAATTAAAGTATAATATTTAGATAATACATAAATATTGTGTAAAAGTATAAGAAAAATAGAAAAAGCAGTTGACATGAGTGTGATTATTCAGTATGATGAGTTCACAAATTAAGAACTACTAAGTATAAATACAATGAAAAGAAATAGTAGATATCTCAAAGAAGCATAGAGAATCCTTGGCTGGTGTAAAAGGATGTTTGAGGGATATTGAATTCATCTTGGAGTAGATCGTTGAATGAAGTAGGCGTTTCCGGTCACAACCGTTATATTGTCAGAGTATGATAGTACTCGTTGAGATATATCTAGTGATAGATATATAAAATAAGGTGGTAACACGAAGATACACTCTCGTCCTTATAGGATGAGAGTCTTTTATTTATACAGGTAGAAGATAAGAGGAGAAAAGATTATGATTATTGTATTCAAACCAAAAACAAGTGAAGAAGATGTGAAGAAAATCCAGGCTAAGGTAGAAGAAAAAGGATTAGAAACTCATTTAGTTGTAGGTCATGATGTGACTATCTGTGGTGTAATTGGTGATACGACTAAAGTAGATCCTAGAGATATTGAAGTTTCACCTTCTGTAGAAAAAGTAATGAGAGTTGAACAGCCTTATAAATTGGCTAACCGTGCATTCCATCCTGAAGATACTATTGTGGATGTAGATGGTGTTAAAGTAGGTGGAGGCCATATGGCTCTTATTGCTGGTCCTTGTTCTGTAGAATCAGAAGAACAGGTAATTGCGATTGCGAAGGAAGTAAAAGCAGCTGGAGCTAATATGCTTAGAGGTGGTGCATTCAAGCCTAGAACATCTCCATATGCATTCCAGGGATTAGGTTCTACTGGTTTAGATTACTTAGTAGCTGCTAAGAAGGAAACAGGTTTACCAATCGTATCAGAACTTATGAGTGCTGATGATATTGATGAATTCAATGAAAAGGTAGACTTAGTTCAGATTGGTGCAAGAAACATGCAGAACTTCACTTTACTTAAGGAAGTAGGTGCAAGAGTTAAGAAACCTATCCTATTAAAGAGAGGATTAAGCGCAACATATCAGGAATGGATCATGAGTGCGGAATATATCATGGCAAGTGGTAATGAGAATGTCATCCTATGTGAAAGAGGTGTAAGAACATTCGAAACATATACAAGAAACACTCTAGACTTACAGGCTATTCCAGTACTTAGAAAAATGACTCATTTACCTGTAATCATTGACCCATCACACGCTGGTGGTAAATGGTGGTTAGTAGAACCAATGGCTAAGGCAAGTGTTGCAGCAGGATGTGATGGATTACTTATTGAAGTACATAATGATCCTGAACATGCATTATGTGATGGGGCTCAGTCATTAAAGCCTAAAAAATATACAAAACTTATTGAAGAATTAAGAGAAATCGGTAAGGTTGTTGGAAAGGAAATCTAAAATGAAATTAAATGTGAACTTAGGAAAAGACAGTTATCCTATATATATTGAACAAGGTATCTTAAATAAAACAAAAGAACTAATTTCCCAGGTCTTCACAGGTGCGAAAATCGTTATTGTCTCTGACGATAACGTTTTTCCACTTTATGGAGAACAGATAGTCAATCAGTTAAAAGATACTTATGAAGTCTCTACAGTAGTCATTCCTCATGGAGAACCATCTAAGAGATTTGATATTTTACCTTCTATCTATTCACAATTACTAGAAGCTAAGATTACAAGAACTGATTTACTTATTGCGCTAGGTGGAGGCGTTATTGGTGATTTAGCTGGATTTGTGGCAAGTACTTATATGCGTGGTATTAAGTTTGTACAGATTCCTACTTCATTATTATCACAGGTAGACTCTTCAGTAGGTGGTAAAGTGGCTGTAGATTTACCTGAAGGAAAGAACTTAGTCGGTGCTTTTAAACACCCATTGCTTGTTCTTGTTGATCCACTTACTCTTAAAACATTAGATCCTCATTTTATTACTGATGGTATGGGAGAAGTCATTAAATACGGTTGTATCAAGGATAAAGAGCTATTTGATCAATTAGCTGGTTATAGAGACTTTGATGATCTATATAAAGACATTGATGAAATCATCTATAAATGTGTAGATATCAAAAGAGATGTTGTAGAAAAGGACTTATATGATTTTGGTGATCGCTTATGCTTAAACTTTGGTCATACTATTGGACACTCAATCGAGCAACATTTCCATTATGAAAAATATTCTCATGGTGAAGCAGTAGGAATCGGTATGGTAGCTATCACCCGTATCGCAGAACTTAAAGGATTATGTGAACAAGGCACTACTAAACGTATAGAAGAAGCCTTAAGTCACTATAACCTTCCTACTCATGCCAATGTCCCTACAAAAGAACTACTTAAAGCCATTGATCTAGATAAGAAAAACATCAATTCAACACTATCTTTTGTTTTACTTAAAACAATAGGAGAGTATTATGTACATAAGGATCAAAAAGAGATGATTCTGGAAGTAGAGGACATATAATGACAAAAATCACTATTACACCAAAAACACTTCAAGGAACAATTGCGGTTCCCCCTTCTAAATCATTAGCCCATCGTGCTATTATCTGTGCAGCCCTCGCACCAGGTATGAGCCGTATTAGCGGTATTGATTACTCAGAAGACATTGAAGCCACAATAGAAGGTATGAAAGCCTTAGGTGCTATTATTAAACAGGAAGGCGATACTTTAATTATTGATGGTTCTATTACTTTAGGACTAGGAAGAGTAGAAATAGATGCCCATGAATCAGGTTCTACATTACGTTTCTTAATGCCTTTATCACTCGTTAACTTTTCTCGTGTACATTTTGTAGGTAAAGGAAAACTTGGACAAAGACCACTTGATGTATACTATGATATCTTTGATAAACAAAAGATTGCATACCTTAGAAAAGACTCAGAACGTTTAGATGTTATTCTAGATGGTCAGCTTCATTCAGATATATTTGAAGTATCAGGTAATGTTTCTTCACAATTTATCAGTGGTTTATTATTCACTTTACCTTTATTAAAGGGTGATTCTTTAATTAAAATCACTACACCACTAGAATCTAAAGGCTATATTGACTTAACACTTGATATGTTAGAAAAGTTTGGTATTGAAATTATTAATCATGATTATCAGGCATTCCAGATCCGTGGTAATCAGAACTATAAACCATGTGATTACAATGTAGAAGCGGACTTCTCACAAGCTGCTTTCTATCTAGTTGCTGATTTACTAGGAAGTGATATTACACTTACTAATCTTAATATGCACTCATCACAAGGTGATAGAGCTATTTTAGATATTATGGAACAGATGGGTGGAGAAATTGTAGAAACAAGTGCGGGTATTAAAGTAGTCTGCGACAAAATCAAACCTGCCACTATTGATGCTTCACAATGTCCAGATTTGATGCCTGTTGTATCAGTGGCTTGTGGTCTTGCAGAAGGGACATCACACATCATCAATGCATCACGTTTACGTATTAAAGAATGTGACCGTCTCACTGCTTCTGTAGAACTATTAAAAGCTGCTGGTATTGATGCAGTTGAAGAAGAAGACAGTATGACTATTGTTGGTTCTGATTCTTATAATAGTGCAGAAGTAACAGGTTCTAATGATCATCGTATGTGTATGGCTGAAGCTATTTTGTCTACACGTGCCAATGGTCCAATTACTATTGATGATAAGGATTGTGTTAAGAAGAGCTATCCAGGCTTCTTTGAAGACTTCACATCTCTAGGTGGTGAATATCATGAGTGCTAATTGGGGACATCATATCGAATTATCTTTATTTGGTGAAAGCCATGGGAAGGCTATTGGTATCACAATAGGTCATCTTCCTGCTGGTATTAAGCTAGATATGGATGCCATTAATAAGGATATGCAAAGACGTGCGCCAGGTAAGAACCTAATGAGTACACAAAGAAAAGAAGCAGACGAAGTAGAAATACTCAGTGGTGTATTAGATGGTTTTACAACAGGTGCACCATTATGTGGAATTATTAAAAATACATCCCAGCATTCTAAAGACTATTCTTATTTGAAGGATAATATGCGTCCAGGACATTCAGATTATCCTGCTTATATTAAATATAAAGGCTTTAATGATGTGAGAGGAGGGGGACACTTCTCTGGCAGACTTACAGCACCAATCGTTTTTGCAGGTGCTATCGCAAAACAGATTTTAAAAGAAAAAGGTATTCATGTCGGTGCACATATTCTTTCTATTAAAGATGTGAAGGATACGCATTATCCATTAGATATTACTTCATCTTACTTAGAAGAACTAAGTCAAAAAGACTATCCTGTTATTTATGATGATGTATATGCTTTAATGCAGGAAACAATCGAAGAAGCGAGAAAGGAAGGCAATAGTGTGGGTGGAAAGATTGAATGTGCTGTCACTGGACTACCAGCAGGAGTTGGAAATCCTTTCTTTGATAGTATTGAAGCCCATTTATCACCATTACTCTTTAGTATTCCTGCAGTTAAGTCAGTTTCATTTGGTGATCTAGATGATATTACTTTACTTAAAGGATCAGAAGCGAATGATGCCTACTATTATGAAGGAGAAGAAGTGAAAACTTCTACAAACCATAATGGTGGTATTACAGGTGGTATAACTAACGGTATGCCATTACTCTTTACGGTAGGTATTAAACCAACCCCATCTATTTCCTTAAAACAGAATACAATCAATGTGAAAACACATGAAAATACAGAATTAGAAATCGTAGGAAGACATGATCCATGTATCATTCCTCGTGCGATTGTCGTTGTAGAAGCTATGGCAGCACTAGGTGTATTAGATATGCTGGAGGCACTATGAAAGATTTAAAAACATGTCGAGAAGAAATAGATGCAATCGATAAGGAAATTATTGCCTTATTTGAAAAACGTATGCATGTTTCTAAGGATGTTATTACATATAAATTAGCGCATGATATGCAGATCTTCCAGAAGGATAGAGAAAAAGAAGTTATCCAGAAGAATGTAGATCGTTTAGAAGATAAATCTCTAGAATCTTACGCAAAAACATTTGTCCAGGATACAATGAATCTTTCTAAAAGTTATCAGTCTACTTTTATTCCTTTAAAGAAATATGAAGCGACTAAAATTAAAGAAAACTTTAAAGTAGGTTACCAAGGTGTTCCAGGATCTTTTTCTAATCAGGCTTTGAATTGCTGGTTTGGAGACATTGAAGGCATCAACTACCCTCACTTTGAAGATGTCTATCAGGCATTGGAAAAAGGTGAAATAGACTATGGTGTACTCCCTTTAGAAAACTCTTCTACAGGTGCTATTAATGATAACTATGACTTACTGACTCAATATGGCTTTTATATTGTAGGTGAGCAGTCTATCACAATAGATCAGAATCTACTTGGTATCAAAGGAGCCACTCTAGAAGATATCAAAGATGTCTATAGTCATGTGCAGGGCTTAAAACAAACATCTGAATTCTTAAATGCACATCACATTGAAGGTCATGACTATCTCAATACAGCTGCGGCTGCTAAGTATATCAGTGAAGCACAGGATAAACATATCGGTGCCATTGCCTCTAGTGAAGCAGCTAAACTCTATAATCTTGATATTATTGCCAAGGCAATACAAAATGATCAAAGCAATCATACACGCTTTATCATTATCGCAAGACAATATGAAATCAGACCATCTGCTAATCGTATCAGCATGGTCTTCACAGTCAATCATGAAGTCGGTGCTCTTTATGAAGTCATGAGAGTTGTAAAGGAACATAACATCAACATGGCTCGCATTGAATCAAGACCACTTCCATTATCTCCATGGGAATACTATTTCTATTTAGATGTAGATGGCAACTTGAATCAGGATCATGTCCAGCGTGCTTTACAGGGAATCAAAACATATACAAATACATTTAGAATGATTGGTAACTATGAAAGGAAGGAATCATGAAAAATATCGTTTTAATTGGAATCATGGGAAGTGGTAAAACAACATTTGGAAAAATTCTTTCACAAAAAACAGGTCATGAAATGATTGATCTTGATGTTTATCTTGTGAATCGCTTTAATATGTCCATTCCTGATATGTTTCAAATTTCTGAAGACTACTTCAGAAACAATGAAACAATATGTTGTCAAGAAGTATCAGAACTTGAAGGTAAAATCATCTCTACTGGTGGTGGAGTGATTAAAAGACCTGAAAACATTGCATATCTAAAGAAGAATGGTGTTGTTTTCTATATTGACCGTCCAATTGAAGCTATTGTGAAGGATGTCGATCCAAGTGGCAGACCTCTATTAAAGGATGGCCCAGACAAACTCTATGCCTTAGATAAAGAACGTAGAGATAAATATATGTCCTCATGTGACTATCATATTATAAATGATGGTTCACTTGAAAAAGTCATAGATACCATTCTAGATATCATGAAGAAATACGATAAATCCCCATTCTAAGGGGATTTTTTATATTTGCATAAATTGTAAATATATACTATAATAGGGCTTTATTTCGAGAGGAGAAAAGAATGGAAAAATTATTTCACTTAAAAGAACATGGGACAAATGTTAAGACTGAAATACTAGCTGGTATTACAACTTTTCTAGCAATGGCCTATATTCTTGCAGTCAACCCTGCTATTCTAGGACAGGCACACATGAGTCATCAAGGTGTCTTCCTTGCGACTGCAATCTCTGCAGGTGCCGCAAGCATCTTTATGGGATTAATGGCAAACTACCCAGTCTCTCTTGCACCAGGGATGGGGGTTAACGCATTATTCACTTATACAATTGTAGGACAGATGGGATTATCACCAGAAGGCGCATTAGCCTGCGTATTTGTATCAGGTATCATCTTTGTCATCATTACAGTGACAAACATCCGTCGTATGATTATTAATGCGATTCCTGTACAGTTAAAACTTGCGATTGGTGCGGGTATTGGTTTCTTTGTAGCCTTTGTAGGTTTAAAGAATGCAGGTATCGTAGTGGCAAGTGAATCTACATTTGTATCACTAGGAAACTTTAAGAATCCAACAGTATTACTTGCTTTATTTGGAATCATCATCACATTAGTATTATTAGTAAAGAATAAGCCAGCAGCCGTATTTTATGGCTTAATCATTACTGCGGTAGTTGGTGTTGTATTTGGTTCGTTCTTTGGACTAAAAGGTATGCCACAGTTACCTTCTAAACTTGTATCAGTGAACTTTGATTTCAGTTTAGTAGGTGCTTTTGTGAGAGGGTTCAACGAAATGTTCACTCATCCACAGTGTATCGTTGCAATTTTCTCATTATTATTTGTAGACTTCTTTGATACAGCCGGTACATTAGTAGCTGTTGCATCTAAAGCTGATCTGATTGATGAAAATGGTGAATTAGTGAATGTTGAACGTGCATTACTTGCAGATGCTGTAGGTACTGTATTTGGTTCAATGATTGGTACTTCTACAGTGACATCTTTCGTAGAATCTACTTCAGGTGTTGGAGTAGGAGGACGTACTGGCTTAACTGCATGTACAACAGGTATCTGTTTCTTATTAACAGTATTCTTCTATCCGGTATTATCTATGATCACTGATGCAGTTACTGCCCCAGCATTAGTTATCGTTGGTATCTTAATGGCGTCACAGTTAAAGGATATCAAGTGGGATAACTTGATCTTTGCGGCAAGTGGTTTTGTGACCATCATCTTTATGATTCTTGGATATTCAATTAGTAATGGTATCGCATTAGGATTCATCGTTTATGTTATCAGTATGATTGCGACAGGTCAGGCTAAAGACATCAACAAGATGGTCTGGGTATTATTCTTGCTATTTATCGCATATTTCGCATTCTTAATCTAAAACCAGCATCGCTGGTTTTTTCTTTTGTTCATATAATGTTTTTAAAACGTGAGTACAATAATACGCAAAGGAGTGAGAAAAATATGAATGATTTAATGAAAACCCCTAAAATAACACCAAGAATACAGTCCACATTAAAACATATTGTAGAAGTACCAGAAGTGATGTACAAAGCCAGTGGTATTAATGTGAATGGAAGACGTATAAAAAGCTTACTATTTAGTACGGATGTTGCACTTATTGCGAATAATAACGCTGATGCCATCCTTTCTGTTTATCCTTTTACACCTACTATTCAGATCACCAATGCGATTATTGGTGTCGCTAGACAACCAGTCTTTGTAGGAGTAGGTGGAGGTACTACTAATGGTGCAAGAGTATTCAAGATTGCTTTGGATGCAGAATTACATGGTGCAGCTGCTGTTGTACTCAATGCTCCCGTACATACAGAAATGATTAGAGAATTATCGCGTCTAGTAGATATTCCTATTGTTTTAACTGTAGTATCACTAGATGAAGACTTAGAAGAACGTATGTTACATAGTGGTGCGAGAATCATCAACGTATCTGGTGGAAAACAAACAGTAGAAATCGTCAAGGCACTACGCGCTATTGATAAAGATTTCCCAATTATCGCGACAGGTGGACCAACTGAAGACACAATTAAAGAAGTCATTGAAGCAGGTGCAAACGCAGTGACATTTACCCCTCCTACAAGTGCTGAAATATTCAAAGGTATGATGGAAAACTATCGTGAACAGATGAAGAAGTAGAAATACTTCTTCTTTTTTATACAAAGAAGAAGTATTTGTATATCCCATTTATGATTATTTGTGTTATCATGTGGTCAAATGCATAAAAGGAGGAATAGAATTTGAAACAATATCTAGATATGTGTCGCTATATCCTAGAACATGGAGAAGACCGTCCTGACCGCACAGGGACTGGTACACGTTCTGTATTTGGATATCAGACACGCTATGATTTACGTGAAGGATTTCCTCTTCTTACTACTAAGAAGATGTATTTACGTCCTATTGCGGAAGAACTATTATGGTTTATCAAAGGTGATACAAATATCAAATATCTTGTAGATCGTAATGTGAAAATATGGAATGAATGGCCTTATGAAGACTTTAAGAAGAGTGAAGACTTCAATGGTGAAACATTAGAAGAGTTTGTAGAAAAGATCAAGAATGATGATGAATTTGCGAAGAAACATGGTAATTTAGGCCCAGTTTATGGCGCACAGTGGCGTAACTTTAATAATGAAGGCACTGACCAGTTAATGAAGCTTATTGATTCTTTAAAGAATAACCCATTCTCTAGAAGACATATTATTTCTGCATGGAATCCTAGTCAGGTAGATGAGATGGCTTTACCACCATGTCATACACTTATGCAGTTTTATGTATCTAGTGATAAGAAGTATTTAAGCTGTCAGTTATACCAGAGAAGTGCTGATACATTCTTAGGTGTTCCATTTAATATTGCATCATATGCCTTACTTACATGTATGCTTGCACAAGTATGTGGCTATGAACCAAAAGAATTCATTCATACTATTGGCGATGCACATATTTATAAGGATCACTTTGATGTAGTCAAGACACAGATTGAAAGAGAACCACTTCCTCTTCCTCATCTTGTATTAAATAAAGACATTGATAATCTATTTGATTTCAAGATTGAAGATATCAAGCTAGAAGGTTATCAGTCTCATGGTCCATTGAAAGGCAAGGTCAGTGTATGATTACTATTATTGTCGCAGCTGATCAAAATAATCTCATTGGGAAAAAGGGAACAGACAATGGGATGCCATGGCACAATAGTGAAGACTTTAAACACTTTAGAAGTACAACACTCAATCATACATTATTAATGGGGAAAACAACTTACAAGGCAATAGGTAAACCATTACCTAAACGTCATACTATTGTACTTTCTCATAATTTTGAAGATGATAGAGTAGAAGTGGTAGATGATTTAGTAGGCACTATTAAAGCTTTTAAAGAACGTGGTGAAGATCTCTTTATTTCTGGTGGTGCTTCTGTGTATCAACAGGCACTTCCATATTGTGATCAGATTCTTTTATCACGTATTCCTGGTGATTATACAGGAGAAACATATTTCCCTGACTTTTCTGAATATAACTATCGTCTCGTAGAAGAAAAGCCATTTGAGACATTTACACTAGAAATCTATCAAAAATGAAAAGACTTATATTAATTGTGCTTCGTTTTTTCTTTGAATTACCCGTACTGATCTTCCAGTTAAAACATATCAAGAAGCATAAGGATACGATTCCTTTTGAAAATCGTATTGACTGGACAAGAAGACTTTTAAAGAAAGCAACTAAAAGAGCACGTGTTAATCTAACTATTACAGGTACAGAATATCTTCCTGAAACAGATGGTTTCTTTGTAGCTCCAAACCATCAGGGATTATTTGATATCCTTGCATTATTTGACAGTATTGAACGTCCTTTCAAGATTGTCTTTAAAAAAGAACTATTAGATGTTATCTTCTTAAGAGATGTGGCTGAATTCATGGAATATCCTGCCATTGATCGTACAAACTTAAGAGCTTCTATGAAGCTTATGAGACAGGTTAAAAAGGAAATGTCTGAAGGTATCCCTTATGTGATCTTCCCAGAAGGAACACGTTCTAAAAAGGGAAATGAATTATTAGAATTCAAGGGTGGTTCATTTAAACCAGCTATGGATGCACAGGTGCCAATTATTCCATGTGTTATGCATAACTGTTTTAAAGTATTAGATAGTAATTCTATTAAGAGAGTTGATTGTGGTATTCATTATCTATCACCAATCCCTTATGAAGAATATAAGGATATGAATAGTGTGGAAGTAGCTAATCTTGTACAAACAAGAATACAGACTAAAATGAATGAACTCGAAGAACGTGCTTAGGTATGTTCTTTTTTTCATGAAACTATAAATAGAAGGGATAATTTGGTATAATGGGTGAACAAGGAAGGAGAGGATCCTATGTTTGGACACTTACAGATTAAAAGTGCTTATAGCTTTCAGGAGAGTACAATACTTATTCAATCTCTTATAGACAACGCAAAATCAAAACATATCCAGGCTCTTGCCTTAACAGATGATAATAACATGTATGGGGCCTATGAATTCTATGAAGCATGTACAAAAGCTTCAATTAAACCAATACTAGGTGTGAATGCCTCTATAATGTTTAATGATGATTTAATACATTTATTACTTTATGCACGTGATGATGTAGGTTATAAAGACTTAGTACGTATTGTGAGTGATATTAATCTCAATGAGAATAAAGCTATCACATTGAAAGCTTTATCCAACTATCGTGATCATCTTTATATTGTTTCTCATGAATATGAAGATAGACTCATTGAACAAGAAGCAACAAGTAAAGAAGATTTATTAACACATGCACAAACAGAACGACCAGTAATGAGCTTTATGAAGACTATGAAGAGTTTTTTTGGTGCCTCTTATCGTATTATGATTGTAGAAGATGGGATTAAAGGACATTCACTTCGTAACCAAACACTTATTAAATATGCTCAATTCTTAGATATTCCCTGTATCTGGGGTAATGATGTGCGTTACTTGCATTCTCATGATGCTTTCACATTAGATTTATTACAAGCTTCTAAAAAAGGAGAAGTTTTGAATAAGGATCATGAACCACTTACAACTGACCGTTACTTAAAATCAGAAAAAGAAATCAGAGAGATATTTGGGCGTTATCCAGATATTATTAAAAATACAGAAGAAATGCTTGATAACTGTTATGGGTCTATCCAAAAGGCAGAAAATGGTCTTCCTCACTACAAAACACCTACAGGTGATAGTGGGGCATATTTAAGACATTTATGTATTAAAGGATTGAAACAACGCTTTAAAAATCAGCCTATCACAGATGACTATAAAGATCGTTTACTCTATGAATTAAAAACTATTCATACAATGGGTTATGATGATTATTTTTTGATTGTATTTGATTATGTACAATATGCAAAGAAACATGGTATACTCGTAGGCCCTGGAAGAGGATCTGCCGCAGGTTCACTTGTTGCCTATTGTTTAGGTATCACAAATATTGATCCATTAAAATATGATCTGCTCTTTGAACGTTTCTTAAATCCAGAAAGAGTATCCATGCCAGATATTGATGTAGACTTCCAGGATGATCGTCGTGATGAAGTCATTCAATATGTATGCGATAAATATGGACATGATCATGTGGCTCAGATTGTCGCTTTTTCTACCTATGGTCCTCGTGTTGCGATAAAAGATATAGGAAAAGTGATGGGAATCCCCTTACCAAGACTAGAAATGATTGCGAAGATGGTTCCTACTGCCCCTAAACATCGTAAAAGTATTACTGAAGTCTATTCTACAAGTGCTTCATTCCAGGATATGATTCAAAAAGATCCAGTTCTTTCACGTCTTATTGCGCCTATGAGCTTAGTAGAATATTTACCACGTAATATTACTATGCATGCAGCTGGTGTTGTCTTATCCTATGAACCATTAAGAGATGTAGTTCCTTTAGTTATTGGTCCTAGTGATATGATCATGAGTCAGTACTCTAAGGACTATATTGAAAAAACAGGACTCCTTAAGATGGACTTTCTAGGCTTAAAGAACCTCACTATGATTGACTATATTATGAAAGATATTGAAAGAAAATTAGGGAAAACATTCTCTATTAACACAATACCTCTTAATGATGCACGTACTTATCATCTTATTTCTCGTGGAGATACAACAGGTGTCTTCCAATTAGAATCAAGTGGTATGCGCTCATTACTTAAGAAGATGAAACCTGAATGCTTTGATGATATCGTTGCAGCCATTGCCTTATATAGACCAGGCCCAATGGAAAATATTCCCCTTTATCTAGAGGGTAGAAAGAATAAAAACAATATTACTTACTTGCTTAAAGAACTAGAACCTATTTTAAAATCTACCTATGGTATTATGATCTATCAGGAACAGATTATGCAGATTGCCCAGGTTATCGCTGGATTCTCTTTAGGACGTGCAGATATATTAAGAAAAGCTGTGTCCAGCAAAGATGAAAGCATGATGGCAGGTATGAAGGAAGAATTTATTCAAGGGGCTATTAAAAAAGGCTTTAAAGAGGATGTTGCCACAAGGCTTTATCAGATGATAGAAAAGTTTGCGAACTATGGATTTAATAAGAGTCATTCTGTTGCTTATGGGTATGTGGCTTATCAATTAGCTTACTTAAAGGCTAATTATCCACTCTATTTCTTTGCATCTATTCTTTCTAATGAATCAGGTTCTGCTTCTAGTAAGATGCGCACAATTGAAGAATCTAAACGCTATGGAGTTAAGATTCTTCCACCTTCTATCAATTACTCTTATTCACGTTTTATGGTAGAAGAAGGTGGTATTCGTTATTCATTAGTTTCTATTAAGAATGTAGGTTCTGCAGGTTATAAGATGATACTTAAAGAAAGAGAAAAAGGTCTCTTTAAAGATATGTATGATTTCTTAGCTCGTATACCTTCTCTTTCATCTAAGATGTTAGAAAGTTTAATAGATGCAGGGGCTTTTGATGAATTTAATAAAAATCGTGCCTATTTACGTAAGAATATTTCACTCATGATGGAATATATACAATTAGGGGTCGATGAAAAACCAATCTTTGAAGAAGTCAGAGAAAATAAATTTGAACGTTTAGAAAGAGAAAAAGAAGTACTCGGACTTTATATATCTACACATCCTATTGTCTATGCAAAACAGAAGATTAAACATCCTTTAGTTAATCTCATAGATGTAGAAAACTATATGGATCGTACAATACCAGTTGTATGTTCTATTAGTTCAGTGCGTGCCATTGTAGATAAGAAAGGAAGAGAAATGGCTTTTATTGAAGGTCAGGATGAAACAGGGCAGGTAGAATTTGTCTGTTTCTCTAACCAATATGAACGTTATAAGAATATATTTGAAAGAGGTAAGACTATGGAAATGAATGTGCGTGTTCAATACCGTGATCGCTTATCTCTTATTATTAATCAAGTAAAGGAGTTATAAAATGGAAGAATTAATATTAATAGATGGGAACTCATTACTATTTAAAGCATTCTATGCTACTAGCTATACGGGTAACTATATGGTCAATCGTAATGGTATTCCCACTAATGGTGTCTATGGCTTTGCACGTATGGTGGAAAAAATCATCAGTATCAATCCTAAATATGTCATTGTTGCTTTTGACTATGGTAAGAAAACATTTCGTAATGAATTATTAGATACATATAAAGCTACACGAAAAGAAACACCACAGGAACTTGTTCCTCAATTTGCGCTTGCAAGAGAATACCTAACTGCTCATAACATCACTTGGTATGAAGTAGAAGGCTATGAAGGGGATGATATCATCGGTACACTTGTAGACTTTGGTGAAAAGAATAACTTAAAAGTTTCTGTTTATACAGGAGATAAGGATGCCAATCAGTTGATTTCATCTCAGACTACAATCTATCGTACCGTTAAAGGTGTTACTGAACTTGATATTTATAATGAACAGACTTTACTTGATAAATATGGTTTAAAGCCAGATCAGTTTAGAGATTTCTTAGGACTCATGGGTGATAGTTCTGATAATATCCCGGGTATTAAAGGTGTTGGTGAAAAGACTGCATTAAAACTATTACATCAATATGGCACTATTGAAGGATTACAGGAACATCAGGATGAAATCAAAGGTAAGATGGGTGAAAAAATCAGAGCAGGTATGGAAGATGCCTTGATGAGTAAAAAATTAGCCACAATACTAAGAAATATACCAATAGATGTAGATTTAGAAAAAGCCACATATCAGGGCTATGACTATGAAACACTCAAGTCATTCTATGAAAAATATGATATGAATTCTTTGATTAAATCTATGACGACTGAAGCAGCACCTAAAAAGGAATTGAAACTAGAAATAGTAGATCATATGCCTGAAATCACAAAGGACAGTGCTGTTTATCCTTCTATCTATGATACAAACTATCATCGTTCTATTATTCTAGGATATGGTATTTATAATGATGAACAGGCTTATTTCATCTCTTATGAAAATGCATTAAAGGATGAATTATTCTTAGCTTACTTAAAGGATGAAAATAAGAAAAAGTATGGCTATGATATCAAGAGTGCTGTCATTGGTTCTAGATGGAATGGAATAGAAATCAATGGTTATACATTTGACTTATCACTTGCTTCTTATGTATTAGAACCAGCTGTTAAAGAAGAACTTAAATATGTTTGTACACATTTTGATTATGAAGGTGTGCAATATGATGAAGAAGTATTTGGAAAAGGTGCAAAGAAGCATATTCCAGAAGATGACATCTTAGCGAGTCATATTGTCTCTAAAGCCAAAGCTATTTATGAACTTAAAGATGTTGTCACTAAAGAATTAAAAGATAAAAATCAGTATGAACTATATGAAGACATTGAACTTCCTGTCACACGTATCTTAGGAGAAATGGAATTTGCAGGTACTGAAATAGACTTAGATGTATTAAAGGAAATGGATACAGCTTTTGATGAAACAATTGAAAAACTAGCCAATGATATCTATCGTATCTCAGGTACTACATTCAATATCTCTTCACCTAAACAATTAGGTCAGGTTTTATTTGAAGATTTAGGATTAAAGGGTGGTAAGAAGACAAAGACTGGTTATTCTACAAGTCAGGATGTCTTAGAAAAAATTATTGATGCCCATCCCGTTGTTCCATTAGTATTAGAATATAGAATGTTGACCAAACTCTCTTCTACATACTTAAAAGGATTACAGGAACAGGTATTCCCAGACAACAAGATTCATACAATCTATAAACAGACTCTTACTCATACAGGACGTCTCTCTTCTGTTGATCCAAATTTACAGAATATTCCAGTTAGAAGTGAAGAAGGAAAACTCATTAGAAAAGCCTTTGTATCACATAATGGCTATCTTGTATCTTTTGACTATTCACAGATTGAATTAAGAATACTTGCACATATGGCTCATGTCACTAATTTGATTGATGCCTTTAATCAAGGCAAAGATATCCATAGACATACTGCAGCTTTAGTATTTGGCGTAAAGGATGAAGAAGTCTCTCCACAAATGCGTTCACAGGCAAAAGCCGTTAACTTTGGTATTATTTATGGTATGAGTGAATTTAGACTGTCTAAAGATATTGGTATGTCTATTTCAGAAGCAAGAGACTTTATTAATAAATATTTTGAAACATATCCAGAAGTAAAAACATATATGGATGAAGTTGTAGAAACATGTAAGAAACAGGGTTATGTCTCTACACTACTTAATAGAAAAAGATATATTCCTACAATCAATGATAAGAACTTCATGGTACGCCAGCAGGCGCAAAGATATGCAATGAATACACCAATCCAGGGAACAGGTGCGGATATTCTAAAACTTGCGATGATTGAAGTAGATAAAGCACTTAAAGAAAAACATCTCAAATCTCAGATGATCTTACAGGTGCACGATGAACTGATTTTTGATGTATTTGAAGATGAATTAGAAGAAGTCATGTCTTTAGTAAAAGAAAAGATGGAAAACTGCATTAAGATGGATGTCCCTCTTATTGTAGAAGGCAACTATGCCAAGAACTGGTGTGAATTAAAATAATGCCTGAATTACCAGAAGTAGAAACAGTACGAAGAACCTTAAAGAACTTCGTACTTCATAAAACAATTGACTCTATAGAAGTACGTTATCCACGTATTATTGATGGAGATGTAGAGACATTCGTCACTACACTCATTCATCAATCTATTTGTGATATAGACAGACATGGTAAATATTTGATCTTTATTTTAGATCATGATGCATTTATTTCTCATCTTAGAATGGAAGGGAAATACAATATAAAAATGAAAGATGAACCCTATGATAAACATGATCATATTATCTTTCATATGACAGATGGCACAGATCTTCGTTATAACGATACAAGAAAGTTTGGTCGTATGCAGTTAGTAGACAAAGAACACTATCGTGAATATCCACCACTTAATCGTTTAGGTCAGGAACCAATGGATGCTTCTTTTGATTACATCTATCCACGTATCCATCAAAGTCATTTGCCTATTAAACAATTATTATTAGATCAGTCTATTTTTACTGGTATAGGAAATATCTATGCGAATGAAATATGTTTTAGAATGGGGATGGATCCTCGTACAAGAGGAGATAGACTTTCAAAGAAACGTATTTTAGAATTAATAGAGGTATCCAGTACTATTTTAAAGGAAGCCATTGCTCAGGGCGGGACAACCATCCATTCATTTGATGCCAATGGCATCCATGGCTTATTTCAGGTTACTTTATCTGTTCATGCACAAACAACATGTTCAAAGTGCAAGGGACCTATTAAGAAAATCACAATTGCAGGAAGAGGAACATATTATTGTCCTCACTGTCAGAAACGGAGGTATTAAATATGTTGAATTGGGGTGTAATAGGATTAGGAAGAATTGCCCAGAGATTCTGTGAGAGTCTCTCTCATTTTGATGAAGCATGCTTTTATGCAGGGGCATCACATAATCCAAAAAAAAGACAACAATTTAAAGAACTCTATCATCCAGAAAAACTCTATGATGATTATATGAAGTTACTAGAAGATGAGAATGTAGACATTGTCTATATCGCATTGCCACATGCCTCTCATTACAAGTATGCATTAGAATCAATGAAACATCATAAAGCTGTTTTAGTAGAAAAACCAGCCACCTTGACAAGCAAAGAAATAAGAACACTCTGTGAATATTCAGAAAAAAATCATGTCTTTTTTATGGAGGCCATGAAATCTAGATTTATTCCAATGATCAATCAAGTACATAAAGAAATAGAAAAAGGTATTATTGGAGATATTGTTTCTATAGAAAACCATTTCCAATCCATTGTACCTTATGATGAACATTCTTATATTTATGATCCAAAACAAGGTGGTGCATTATATGATATAGGTATATATAATATTGCGACTGTCTTAGATTTTGTGAAGAGTTCAGTTGTTTCTATTTCTAATGATGTGAAAGTAGAACATGGTGTAGATGTTCACGATTCGATTACTCTAGAATTTGAAAATGGTGTCAAAGCTTTTATGGAAGCGTCACTTGATGGACCGGTAAGAAAAGATATGATTATTACAGGTACTAAAGGGACTATCACACTAGATCCATTCTATCGTCCTACAAAAGCAGTTATTTCATTTAATGGTGAATCTTTTACAGGAGAAATCCCTTATGATATCGATGATTTCCATACTGAAATAGAAGCCTGTCATGAAGCTATTGCCTATATTAAGGTAGAAAGTGATCGTATGAGTCATCAGGATAGTATTGATTGTATAGAACTTATGGAACGTATTGGAGAAACAATATGCAGGTCATAGGACTCACTGGTGGTATTGCGAGTGGTAAGAGTACTGTCAGTTATTATCTGATTACTCATGGCTATGAAGTCATTGATGCAGATGATATCTCACGTCATGCCTTAGAACCGGGTACAGAGGCTTTTAAACAGGTTATAGAACATTTTCCTGTACTTGATAATGGAATCATCAATAGACAGAAACTTGCAGATATTATCTTTAATAATCAGAATGAAAAGAACTATCTAGAAGGCATCCTACATCCCTATATTAGAAACGTCGTTGTACAAAAAATCAAACAATCTAAAAACAACATTGTTTTTATTGATGTACCATTACTCTTTGAGGCAGGCTGGGATGATTTATGTGATTCTACAATAGTGGTCAGCTGTGACAAAGAAACACAGATTCAAAGAGTCTTATCCCGTGACCATTGTACACGTACGCAGGCATTAGACCGTATTAGAAATCAGATGTCTTTAGAAGACAAAGAACAACGTGCAGACTATATCATTAGAAACAATACAAACTACTATGATTTAGAAAAAGAAATACTCAAAGTCTTAAAGGAGGTGGAATGAGATGTTGTATGCGACAGATGTTTATTTAAGTGAACGTTCATTACCATTAAGTAGTAATGATTGTGATATTCTCACTTATTTGTATGCCCCATTACTTAAAACGCAGGCATATAGTCTTTATATGTATTTGAATGTAGAGTCCATGCGTATGCGTCATTTCCATCAGCCTTGTGCGATCAGTCGCTTAACTATGGCATTAAATCTAGACTTGGAAGAACTTGATCAGGCAAGAAAAACATTAGAAGGCTTAAGTTTACTTAAGTCCTACTATAAAGAATCAGAAGGGCAGGGAGTCTATATCTTTCACTTAATGACACCACTTTCTGTCAATGCCTTCTTTAGAAATCAGATACTTGCAGGTTTATTACAGAAGACAATCGGTGTAGAAGAATATACTAAAACAAAGAATTACTTCCGTTCAGGACTAGAAAAGCTCACTGAATATGAAGAAGTCACATCATGCTTTGAAGATGTCTTTACAATTGATTTATCACAAAACAAACCATTGAAACATGAATCGGGATATCAAGAAGAAGAAAGTGAACGTCCAATTATTAATTACGATCTTACTCTCTTCTATGAAACATTGAAGGATTATCAGGTTCCTATGAAAATAGTGAATCGTAATGAAGATACAATTAAGCAGATTGCGACTCTTTATGCGATAGATCAATTATCTCTCGCCTTAATGGCTAAGGATGCGATTGTGGAAGGTAAGTTTAATCGTAAAGCTTTAGTAGAACAGGCTAAACGTTACTATAGTGCTGATTCAGCAAGTTCACTCAAAGAGGTCTATCACACTCAGCCCATCCAGCATGCTTCACCACAAACTGATGATGATAACTTAAACAAGCACTTTAGATATCTAGAGACAATCTCACCTTATCAGCTATTAAAGAATAAGCAGGGAGGAAAAGAGCCAGCCCTTCATGATCTCAATATTGCGGAATCATTGATGGCTATGGGACTTACTCCTGCAGTCACTAATATGTTGATAGAATATGTCTTAGGTAGATGTGATGGACGTTTAGAGAAGAACTATTGTGAAACAATAGGGGCTTCATGGGTGAGAAAAGGATTAAAGACAGCTCGTGATGCCTATCAGGAGGTTCATAATACAAAAACTCAAAAAACAATCAAAAAGACTACAAAGAAAAAAGAAAATAAACCTGTAGAAGTCAGTGCGCAGGATCAAGAAGAATTAAGACGATTAATGGAAGGTCTAGGAGGTGATCTATGATGATAAAAGCAGGACAGATTCTTTCTTTTGATAAAGAATTAGAAAATACAAGAAACCAAAGTTTGCAGGAATTAGTCAAAAGACAGGATATTAGAGAATTTGTAGAAAAGAATCATTTAACTAAAAAGACTCTAGAAGATGCCTGGGTAGATTTACTTGCTTATGTAGATGATCATGAACCTTGTTTACATTGCCATGGTATCAATGAATGTCCTAAGATGAATAAAGGCCAGCAGATCACTTTGAGCTATGAAACTTACGTCCATCGTGATGTCAAAAGCTGTCAATATGGTCTTGAAAAGCATGAAAATGATCAGCTTCTTTCTCGCTTTCATTACAATAACATGTCTACTAGACTTGCACTTATTAGCTTGAAAGATATGGCAGCTGAAGCAATGAATAAAAAAGATGCAAGTATGATGATTTTGACTAAAAAGCTGATTGAATATATCAATAAACCACAAACAAAAGGTTTCTTAGTATGTGGCGGATCAAATCGAACAAGAATTATGGCAGGTATGATGAATGCACTGGCTAGACGTAGCTATGAAGTAGGCTTATGTCATGTACCTACACTTATGGCAGACGTCAAAGCAAGCTTTAATTCAAATGAAGATACTTCTTTAGTGGATCTAGTAAAAAACATTCCTTATTTACTCTTAGATAGTGTAGGTGAAGAAAATGTGACTAACTGGTCTAGAGACGAAGTTCTAGCGATGATTTTAGACTATCGTATCTTAAATGAATTACCTACTTTCATGACTTCTGCATATGGTTTTGAAGACCTGGAAACGATTTACATGAATAAATATAATGATAAACGTGAACAGCTTCGTGCAAAGAATATTGTTTCTAAAATGAAAGCGCTATGTTGTGAAATAATTATTGACTAAAAAAATTGATTGGAATAGAATTGGTGATGGTAAGGAACGAACAATTATGCTAGAATGGTTATTAAATATAAAGCATAAGTTGAGAGGAGAAAAAAATGGTTAAGTGTATTGGTGTTTTAACTTCTGGGGGAGATGCTCCTGGAATGAACGCTGCAATTCGTGCAGTAGCTAGAACTTGTCTTAACAAGGGTATCGAAGTTTATGGCGTTAGACTTGGCTATAAAGGTCTTCATGAAGGTAAGTTCATGAAATTCGATCGTCATAGTACTCGTAATATCATCAATAATGGTGGTACTATTTTAAAATCTGCTCGTTTCCCTGAATTCAAAGATCCTGAAATCAGAAAAGAAGCAATCGAACAGATGAAAAAAGTAGGTATGGAAGCATTAGTAGTCATCGGTGGTGACGGTTCATACAATGGTGCTTTAAAACTTACAGAAATGGGAGTTAATTGTATTGGTCTTCCAGGAACAATTGACAATGATATTCCTGATACTGATTTCACAATTGGATTTGATACTGCATTAAATACAATTGTTGAAGCATTAGACAGATTAAGAGATACTTCTTCTTCACATCAGAGATGTACTATCCTTGAAGTTATGGGTAGAAGATGTGGTGACCTTGCAATTAATGCAGGTATCGCAGCTGGTGCTGAACTAGTAATCACTTCTGATACTGGTTATGATGAAGATAAGATTATCGAAAGATTAAAACAGTCAAAGGCATCTGATAAGGACCATGCAATCGTGGTTATTACTGAACATATCACTGATGTCAATGAACTTGCAAAGAAAGTCGAAGCTGCAACAGGTTTCGAAACTCGTGCGAATGTCTTAGGTCATTTACAGCGTGGTGGTAGACCAACTGCAAGAGACCGTGTCTTAGCAAGCCGTATGGGTGTTAAGGCTGTAGAACTTCTTGAAGAAGGTAAAGGTGGACTTTGCGTAGGTGAAGTACATGGCCAGATTACTGCTTTCCCTATCACAGAAGTATTAAGTCATAAGCATGTAGCTGATGCTGGTATTTACGAAGACGCTAAGAAGTTACGTTAATTTCTCAGTGTGTTTGTTAAATATATATAACGGAGTGTAAATTTATTTGGTTGATTAAGGAGTCTAAAATGGTTAAAGAAAAAATGAAAAAAACAAAAATTGTTTGTACTATTGGTCCTGCTTCACAGGATAAAGAAATGTTAAAGAAGCTTATTAAAGCTGGTATGAACGTAATGCGTTGTAACTTCTCACATGGTGACTATGAAGAACATGCTATGAAGATGGATACTTTAAGAGAAGTAAACAAGGAATTAGGTACTGATGTAGCTATCATGCTTGATACTAAAGGTCCTGAAATCCGTACTGGTGCTTTCGAAGGTGGATTCACTGAATTCAAGAAAGGTCAGGTTTCAGTAATCACTCCAGAAGAAATTGTTGGTTCTTCAGATCGTTTCACAATTTCTTATAAGGAATTATACAAAGATGTTAAGCCTGGTGCTTATATCTTAGTTAACGATGGTCAGGTTGCTTTATTAGTTGACCACGTTGAAGGACAGGATATCTATTGTGTAGCTGCTAACGATGGTAGAGTTAAGAACACTCGTGGTATCAACGTTCCTGGTACTAAGTTACAGTTCGAATTCTTATCAGAAAAAGATAAGAACGACTTAATCTTCGGTTGCAAACAGGATGTAAACTTCATCGCTGCTTCATTCGTAAGAAGAAAACAGGATGTATTAGATATTAAGAAATTAATTGCTGAAAACGGTAAGCCAGATATCAAAGTATTACCAAAAATCGAATGTGTTGAAGGTGTTGAAAACATCGATGAAATCATCGAAGTAGCTGATGGTATCATGGTTGCTCGTGGTGACTTAGGTGTAGAAGTACCTGCTGAAGATGTACCTCTAATCCAGAAGTCAATCATCAAGAAATGTAATGCTGCTGGTAAGATCGTTATTACTGCAACTCAGATGCTTGAATCTATGCAGGAAAACCCAAGACCAACAAGAGCTGAAGTATCTGACGTAGCTAACGCTATCTATGATGGTACTGATGCTATTATGTTATCTGGTGAATCTGCTCAGGGTAAATATCCTGAAGAAGCAGTATTAACTATGAACAAGATTGCTCATAAGATCGAAGGAAACTTAGACTATGCTTCAATCTTAAGAAGAGCTATCAGAACTGCTGATAACTCTAACTCTTCAGAAGCTATCTGTATGTCAGTTGCTGAAATTGCTGCAAACTTCAACGTTTCAGCTATCATCGCATTCACTGAAACAGGTGCTACTGCAAAACGTATGTCACGTTATAGACCACATTGCCCAATCATTGCTCCAACTCCATTTGATGATACAGTTAAGAAATTAGCTCTTAACTGGGGTGTTAAGCCTGTACTTTGCAAATCTATGAAATCAAGAGAAGGTTTAATGGATCTTGCAATGGTTATCGCTAAGGAAAACGGAATTTCAGCTGGTGAACAGGTAATCGTAACTGGTGGTACTCCAGGTGTTTCTGGTTTAACAAGTTACTTAGAAATCGTTACAATCAAATAATTTTTGATAATTAGGAATAGGGTGACCTATTCCTTTTTTCTTTATTGACAATTAACTGAAGTGGTGTACAATAAAGTCACAAGCTACGAAACAGGACATGTCTTTAAGATAAAAGCTTACTAGAGAGGAAGAATAGGTGGAAACTTCCAAGATATTTACTTAAAGGTACTCCCTGTGATGCTGAACTCGAAAGAGATTCCGTAACTCGCGTTAAGAGATGAGAGGTTATGCATTGCATAACGAATAAAGGTGGTAACACGAGACTTCGTCCTTTGATGAGGTCTCTTTTTATTTATAGGAGGAGAATATGAGCGATTTTTTAAATGACAAAGATTTAAATACTTTAAATCATTCATGTGCACACGTATTAGCACAGGCAGTTAAACATCTTTACCCACAGGCTAAGTTCTGGGTAGGCCCAGTAGTAGAAGAAGGATTCTATTATGATATCGATTTAGGTGATCAGACTATTTCTGATGATGACTTACCTAAGATTGAAAAAGAAATGAAGAAAATCTGTAAAGATGGTAAGAGAATCGTGAGACATGAAGTCTCTAAAGAAGAAGCTTTAGAGGAATTCAAGGATGATGAATATAAGCTAGACTTAATCAATGGTTTAGAAGATGGTACAATCACTACTTATTCACAGGGTGATTTCACTGACTTATGTCGTGGTCCACATGTAGAAACAGTTAAATTATGTAAGAACTTCAAGTTAATTAAACATTCAGGTGCTTATTGGAAAGGTGATAAGAACAACAAGGTTCTTCAGAGAATCTATGGTGTATGTTTCCCAACTAAAGAAGAATTAGAAGCACATCTTCAGTTATTAGAAGAAGCAAAGGAAAGAGATCATAGAAAACTTGGTAAAGAATTAGGTATCTTCATGTTTGCGGATATCGTAGGTAAAGGTTTACCAATGTGGTTACCAAATGGTTTCACTGTAAGACGTTTATTATCTGATTACATCATGAACAAAGAATTAGAATTAGGTTATGAACATGTTATGACACCTTCTCTTGGTAACGTTAAGTTATATAAGAAGTCAGGACATTGGGCTCATTATAAAGATGATATGTTCCCAGCGATGGAATTAGATGATGAAGCATATGTATTAAGACCTATGAACTGTCCACACCATATGGTTATGTATAAATCCACATTACATTCATATCGTGATCTTCCAGTTAGAATTGCGGAAATTGCGAACGATTTCCGTTTTGAAGCAAGTGGTGCTTTAACTGGTATTGAACGTGCAAGAGCCTTCACACAGAACGATTCACATATCTTCTGTCGTCCAGATCAGATTGCTCAGGAATTCAAGAATGTAGCACATTTAATCTTAGATGTATATAAGGACTTTGGTTTCAAAGATTACTCATTCCGTTTATCATTAAGAGATAAGAACAACAAAGAAAAGTATTTCGGTAATGATGAATTATGGGAAAAAAGTGAAAATGAATTACGTGAAGTATTAAAAGAAATGGATGTAGAATTCTATGAAGCAGAAGGCGAAGCAGCATTCTATGGTCCTAAACTTGACGTACAGGTAAAGAGTGCATTAGGACATGATGTTACTTTATCTACAATCCAGTTAGACTACCAGTTACCAGAGAGATTCGAATTAACTTATGTTGATGAAAATGGTGATAAGGTAAGACCAGTTGTTATTCATAGAGCAATCTTAGGTTCATTAGACCGCTTCGTTGCCTTCTTACTAGAAGAAACAAAAGGTAACCTTCCTCTATGGTTAGCACCTACTCAGGTTCAGGTTATTCCAGTTAAACTTGAATACCATGATGAATACGCAAAAGAAGTTGTGGCTAAGTTAAGAAAAGCACACTTCAGAGTAAATAACGATAATAGAGATGAAAAACTTGGTTATCGTATCAGAGAAGCACAGTTAAAGAAGATTCCTTATCAGTTAGTACTTGGTGATAACGAAAGAGATAATGGTACTGTGACTTATCGTAAACATGGTGAAAAGAAACAGACTACAGTGACTTTTGAAGAATTCGTAGAATTATTAAATACAGAAGTAGAAAACAAAACTTTAAGCCACTAATGCATTTTACTCCCTTAATGGGAGTCTTTTTTTGTGAAAAGACAAAAATCAGTATGTTTTGTTTGCTTTTAAAGTGTTTTACCCCCTATAATAGATTAAACAATAAAGGAGTGTTTTCGATGAAACGTAGAATAGAAGAAGTAAAGAAAATTGTCATTAAGGTAGGCTCAAGCTCACTTTGTGACAAAGATGGAAAAATCAATAAAGAAAAAATATTGATGTTAACATGGCAGATTGCCAAACTAAAAAGAGAAGGCTATATTGTTGTTCTTGTCTCTTCAGGAGCTATTGCAGCGGGTATGGGCGCATTAGGACTAGACAGTAAACCGAAAACACTACCGGAAAAACAGGCTTTAGCTGCGATTGGGCAGGCAAGACTCATGGAAATCTATGAAGAAATATTCCAGGTCTTTAATATGAAATGTTCTCAGATCTTATTAAACCATGATGACTTTGATGATCGTCATCGTTTAATGAACTTAAACCATACAATCAATGCACTACTCAATTATGGTGTGGTTCCTATTATTAATGAAAATGATGCTTTGGCAGTAGATGAAATCAAGGTAGGAGACAATGATACATTGGCTTCACTTATCGTTCCTCTAGTAGAAGCACAACTATTAATTCTCGTGAGTGATATTGATGGTCTTTATACAGGCAATCCTCATACTGATCCTGATGCTGTGCTTATCCACTATGTAGATAAGATTGATGATACTATTTTAAGCTATGCAGGAGATGCAGTCAGTGGTCTAGGTACAGGTGGTATGGCGACTAAACTAAAAGCGGCTCAAATGGTTAATGCATTAGGTAGTCATATGTGTATTGTGAATGGACAGAAAGAAAACAGTATATTAAATGCCTTAGATAATGGAGGAACTTGGTTCAATGGGGCTTCTGGCACAAATATGAAAGCTAGAAGACATTGGATTGCCTATCGTACTAAACCAAGAGGAACAATTATAGTTGATGCAGGATGTAGAAAAGCGATTGTTGACAAGCATGTCAGTCTTTTACCTACAGGTATTAAAGATGTAGAAGGAAGATTCTTAGAAGGACAGGTTGTTGAAATCAAGGATGAAGAGTTAAATACAATTGCGAAGGGTGTTGTCAATTATGCCAGTGATGAAATCAGACTGATCAAGGGACACCAGTCTTCTGAAATAGATGACATATTACATCGTCATGACTATGATGAAGTAGTACATGCGAATAACATGGTTGTATTGGAGTAAAGATAATGAATACATTATTAGAAACACAATTAAAGAGTGCAAAAAAAGCAGCACGTCTTTTAAAGAATATGCCTACTTGCACAAAGAATCAGGCATTAGATAAAATTGCCGACGCATTAATTGCACATAGTGAAGAAATTATAGAAGCCAACAAAAAAGATATGGCACATGCCAAGGAAGTTAATATGACTAAGGCTATGCAGGATAGACTCTTATTTACTCATGAACGTATTGTAGGAGTGAGTGATGGAGTCAAGAAGGTAGCCACATTACCTGATCCTGTTGGTGAAGTGATGGAATCCTGGACAAGACCAAATGGTCTAGAAATTTCAAAAGTGAGAGTGCCTATTGGTGTCTTTGGGATTATCTATGAAGCCCGTCCTAATGTGACTGTAGATATTGCTTCTCTTTGCTTAAAATCAGGCAATGCCTGTGTTTTAAGAGGTGGTAAAGAAGCCATTCATACAAATAAGAAATTAGTAGAAATCATGAAGTGTGCCACTAAAGATATCTTACCAGAAGGTGCGATTGAACTGATCACAGAACTAGATCATGCCATTGTAGGAGAACTCATCCATGCCAATGAATATGTGGATGTTATTGTACCTAGAGGCGGTGCAGGACTCATTCAGTTTGTTGTTAAGAATGCAACAGTACCTGTTATTGAAACAGGCGCTGGTATCTGCCATCTTTATGTTGATAAGGATGCAGACCTTAATAAAGCATTAACTATTGCAGTCAATGCGAAGATTCAAAGACCTTCAGTATGTAATGCGATAGAAACAATACTTGTACATAAGGATGTTGCAGACAAGTTCTTACCAGAACTTAAAAAAGCCTTTGAAAAAGTAGAAATCAAAGGGGATGATGCAACATGTCAGATCATTCACTGTGAACATGTCACAGATGACAGTTATGCAACAGAATATGATGATTATATTGTGAATATTAGAGTTGTTGACTCAGTAGAAGAAGCAATCAATCATATTTATACATATTCTACAAAACATTCAGAATCCATTATTACTGAAAATGATGAAACAGCTGTATTATTCATGAACAGCTTAGATAGTGCCTGTGTGTATCATAATGCCTCTACAAGATTCTCAGATGGTGGAGAATTCGGTTTTGGCGCAGAACTTGGTATCAGTACACAGAAACTTCATGCCAGAGGTCCACTTGGTTTAAAAGAAATGTGTTCTTACCAATATAAAATTGAAGGAAATGGCCAGATTAGAGAGTAGTAAAAATACTACTCTTTTTTTATTGACAATGGTTAGCACCCTAACTATAATATTTAGCATACTAACTAATAGTAAGGAGGTGTACTATGGATATGCAAGAGAATGTCAAGGTGATGATGGATAAGGTCGCAGTACTTAAAAAAGTAGTAGGAAAGTATATGATGCGCAACTTTAAGGATATGCCTTTAACAGGCGATCAATCACGCTTACTATTTGTGATTAAAGAACATGGTCATTCTCAAAAAGAAGTGGCACAATGTCTTCATATTTCTGATGCAACACTTTCAGTAAGAATCAAGCGTCTAGAAGAAGCAGGCTATATTATTCGTGAACAGAATCCTCAAGATAAACGTCATTCTACAGTGCGTTTAAGTAAATTGGGCGAAGAATATTTAGAAATCTGTAAGGATAAGATGAGGCATATGGAAGAAGTATGCAGCAGAGGACTTACAAAAGAAGATCATGATGCCGTATTACATATGATTGATATGATTATTAAGAATATGGAAGATGAATTAAAGGAGGAAGACGATGCTTAAGCTAAAGAAATATTTTAAAAAATATTGGCTATTATTTGTATTAGCCATCGTTTGTATATTTGGACAGGCCTATACTGAATTAACACTTCCTGATTATATGTCTGATATCGTATCTAGCGGTATTCAGGCAGGAGGGTTTGATTCAGCTGTATCTCCTGTATTAAGTGAAGAAACTTATAATCATTTATTATTATTTGTATCTTCAAAAAATCAAAAAGTATTAGAAAATGCGTATAAGAAGACTCTCGCAAAAGATGTGGACAAGTCTTATTATAAGACATTCAAGAAAGCAAAAAATCAGACTTTATATATCTTGAAGAAAGATGTAGATGAAGAAAAACTCAATAAAGTATTAACTAAGCCAATGTTGATTGTTTATTCTATGAATAAAATGAAACCTGGTACAAAGCAGTATAAGTCATTTGAAACAAAGATTGATTCAGCTATTAATTCTGCTAAGGAAGGGTATCAAAAAGGCTTAGATGGCTATAATAAAGGTTTAGAACAGTATAATGCTGGCATGGCTAAATACAATCAGGGTGTGAAGCAGTATGAACAGATGCAGACTGCTATTAAGCAATATGATAGTGCATTAAATGCACTAAACACTCAATTTGGTTCATATGAAAAAGCCAAAGAAATGCAGAACACTTTAACTGCACAATATAATGCATTACCTGAGGGTGACGCAAAAACAAAGCTTCAGGCTCAATTAGCTGGTATTTCTCAGGCAGTTGCTGGTTATGAAAAACTCAATGCTTCAGCAGGTCAGATGGCACAAATGAAGAGCCAGTCTTCAACAATCAAGAAACAGCTTGATCAGGCTAAAGAAAAAGTCGTTTCTGCAAAACCTCAATTAGATGAATCTAAGAAGAAACTAGATGACGCAAAAGCACAGATTAATGCCATGGAAACACATTTAAACAATGGAGATATTTATTATTTCATTGGTTCAATGGGTGAAGATGAACGTAATAAGATGTTTGAAAGCGTCGATAAGCAGATGAAGACTATGGGTGAATCTACAATGAAGATTGCAGCTGGTGAAGGTGTTAAAGCGGAATATAAGAAGCTTGGTGCTGATATCAATAAAGTACAAAACCAGTATATTGCTCATAAAGGTATTCAGATGTTAGCTATTGCCTTACTTGGTGCTGTGGCTTCTATCTGTGTTGCATTCTTAGCATCAAAACTTGGTGCATCAGTGGCAAGAGACTTACGTTTAGCTGTATTTAAGAAGGTTGAAAGCTTCTCTAATACTGAATTCAATAAGTTCTCTACAGCCTCTTTAATTACTCGTAGTACAAACGATATCGTTCAGATCCAGATGGTTCTTGTGATAATCGTAAGAATGTGTATGCTTGCGCCGATTAATGGTATTGGTGGTATTATGAAAGCTGTCAAGAACTCACCATCCATGACATGGATGATCTTCCTAGTTGTCATTATTATATTTGGAGTACTTGGTGTGACTTTCTCTATCGCAATGCCTAAATTCAAGATTATCCAACAATTAATTGATAAATTAAACTTAGCTATGAGAGAAAACTTATCAGGTATTCTTGTTATTCGTGCATTTGGAAATGAAGAAGAATCTGAAAAACGTTTTGATCAGGCAAACAAGGATTTAACGGGGACAAATTTATTTGTTAATAGAGTGATGGTTTCATTAATGCCTATCATGATGTTTATTATGCAGGGTATGACTTTACTTATTATCTACTTTGGCGCAAAGCAAGTTGATTTAGGTAATATTGCGATTGGTGAAATGATGGCCTTCTTACAGTATGCCATGATTATCGTTATGAGTTTCTTAATGGTCGCAATGATTGCAGTTATGTTACCTCGTGCAAGTGTAGCCGCAAACCGTGTAGCTGAAGTATTAAATACTGAACCTACAATTGAAAACCCAGAACAGATCACTTCTTTTGATGAAGAGAAGAAAGGTTTAATAGAATTCAAACATGTATCATTTAAGTATCCTGGTGCTGATGAACCAGTCTTAACTGATATTGACTTTACAGCCCGTCCTGGTGAAACAACAGCCTTTATTGGTTCAACAGGTTCAGGTAAATCAACGCTTATTAACCTTATTCCTCGTTTTTACGATGTCACTGAAGGTGAAGTGATGGTAGATGGTGTGGATGTAAGACATGTTTCTATGCATGATTTAAGAGACCGTATTGGTGTAGTACCTCAGAAGGGATTATTATTCTCAGGTACAATTGAATCAAATATTAAATATGGTGCCCCTGATTTATCTGATGAAGAATTGGCTGAAGTGATTGATGTTGCGCAGGCAAAAGAATTCATTGAAACAAAACCATTAGGTGTTAAAGAGCCTATTTCTCAGGGTGGTACAAACGTATCAGGTGGACAGAAACAGCGTCTCGCAATTGCAAGAGCACTTGCGAAAAATCCTGAAATTCTTATCTTTGATGACAGCTTCTCAGCACTTGACTTCAAGACTGATGCAACACTTAGAAAACGTCTAGGAGAAATGACTGCCAAGACTCATAACACTGTCTTAATCGTTGGACAGCGTATTGCATCTATCATGCATGCTGATCAGATCATCGTACTTGATGAAGGTAAGATTGTAGGAAAAGGCACACATGAACAATTAATGAAAACATGTTCTGTTTATCAGGAAATCGCCTTATCTCAGTTATCAAAGGAGGAATTGGACAATGAATAAAAATCGTCGCGCTCCAATGGGTATGGGCAGAGGCCGTGGTAATAATGAAAAAGCTAAGGATTTAGGTGGTACATTAAAGAAGTTACTCGCATACTTAAAACCATATCATTTTAAAATTTGTATGGTTATGGTATTCGCGGTATGTTCTACTGTTTTTAATATTATAGGTCCTAAGGTTCTTGCAAAAGCAACAGATAAATTATCAGAAGGTATCATGGCGAAAGTAGCCAATACTGGTGGTATTGATTTTAATTATATCGTCAAGATCTTATTGATTCTTGTCGTATTATATGCAGCTAGTTCTCTATTTAGTTATATTATGAGCTGGATTATCTCTGGTGTATCACAGGATGCAGCCTTCTCACTTAGAAAAGATATTTCTGAAAAGATGAACCGTTTACCACTTTCTTATTTTGATAAGCATACAAGTGGTGATATTCTTTCTCGTGTCACTAATGATATTGATACAATCGCTCAGTCACTTAACCAGTCTTTGTCTACACTTATTTCTAATGTAGTTACTCTTGTAGGTATCTTTATTATGATGCTTACAATCAGCTGGCAGATGACTTTAATTGCAGTTATTGTATTACCTGTATCAATGACCTTGATGCGTTTAGTCATGAAGCATTCACAGAAATACTTCACTCAGCAGCAGAACTCACTTGGTGATGTCAATGGTCATATTGAAGAAATGTATGGTGGACATCAGGTAGTCAAAGCGTTTAATGGTGAAGAAAAATCTGTAGAACAGTTTGAACAATACAATGAATCACTTTATACATCTGCATGGAAATCACAATTTTTTGGATCACTTATGATGCCAATTAGTAACTTTATCGGTAATATCGGTTATGTAGGTGTTTGTATTATCGGTGGTATTCTAGCAGGTTCTAAAACAATTACTATTGGTGATATCCAGGCATTTATCCAGTATGTTAGACAGTTCAACCAGCCAATCTCACAGATTGCTCAGGCGGCTAACTTGTTACAAAGTACGGGTGCAGCGGCAGAACGTGTCTTTGAATTCTTAGAGGAAGAAGAACTTACAGAAGACTCAGCCACTCTTACAACTGAAGAAGTACAGAATATGAAGGGTGCTGTCACTTTTGCGGATGTTCACTTTGGTTATAATCCAGATAAGATCATCATCAATGACTTTTCACTCCATGTTCATGCAGGTCAGAAGGTAGCCATTGTTGGTCCGACTGGTGCAGGTAAAACAACTATTATTAAATTGTTGATGCGTTTCTATGAACTCAATGGTGGTTCTATCATGATTGATGGTGAAGATATCAAGCAAATGAAACGTAGTGATCTTCGTTCATTATTTGGCATGGTATTACAGGATACATGGTTATTTAATGGTACTATCATGGATAACTTGAAATATGGTCGATTAGATGCCACTGATGAAGAAGTAAAAAAAGCATGCGTGAATGCGCATGTAGATCACTTTATTCATACATTATCTGATGGCTATAACACTATGATCAATGAAGAATCTTCTAATATCAGTGCAGGTCAGAAGCAGTTATTGACTATTGCCCGTGCTTTCTTGAAGGATCCTAAGATTTTGATTCTTGATGAAGCTACATCTTCAGTTGATACAAGAACAGAAGTATTAATTCAGCAGGGAATGGATGAGTTAATGAAGAATAGAACATCATTTGTTATTGCGCATCGTCTTTCTACTATTAGAGATGCAGATACAATCATTGTTATGCGTGATGGTGATATTGTAGAAATCGGTAATCATGAAGGATTACTTAAAGAAAATGGTTTCTATGCAACACTTTATCGTTCACAATTTGAAAATGGACAGTAAAAAGCTTGATAGTCACTTGACTATCAAGTCTTTTTTGTATAAGATACAAAAAATATTTTGAAAGGAGGAGAACATGTCATGAGATTAAGACAAGCAGTTATAGGTGATATAGAAGCTATCTCTCATATAGAGTCTCTTTGTTTTCCTGAAGCTGAAGCAGCGACTTATGAGCAGTTTAAAGAACGCTTTAATGCCTTCTCAGAGAACTTTCTTGTATTAGAAGACAAAGATGTTATTGGCTTTATTAATGGGAATACATCGAATATTAAAGGCTTACCAGATGCATTCTATGAAGATGCTTCATTACATGATCCTAGTGGTGATTATATGACAGTCTTTGGCTTAGATGTACATCCTGATTATCAGCATCAAGGCTTAGCGCATACGCTTATGAATGGTTATATCACTCTTGCGAAGGAGCGAAATAAAAAAGGAATCTTCCTTACTTGTAAAGATCACTTGATTGGCTTTTATGAAAGTTTTGGCTATAAGCATCTAGGTGTCTCTTCTTCTACGCATGGAGAAGCAAAATGGAATGATATGTATATGGAGATATGAATGTAGAAGTGATTAATGTAGGAACTGAACTTCTTCTTGGTGAAATCATCAACACAGAAGCTCCGGTACTCTTTAAGATGTGTAAAGAATTAGGATTTGATATTTATCATCAGACGACTGTAGGTGATAATCCACAACGTTTATTAGAATGTCTCGATATTGCATTTAAAAGAGGGGCGGATTGTGTCATCACTACTGCAGGACTTGGTCCAACGCAGGATGATTTAACGAAGGAACTCTCAGCAGAATATCTAGGACTAGAACTTGTCTATAACGAAGAAGAAGCTCGTAAGGTGGATGAAAAATGTCGCTTTGTGACAGGCCTCGATGTTGTTTCTGACAACAACTTTAAACAGGCTTATTTCCCAGAAAATGCTTATATATTAGAGAATGATATAGGAACAGCTAATGGCTGTGTAATGAGCAAAGATGAAAAAATGATCATCAACCTTCCTGGTCCACCTAAGGAATTCAATTATGTCGTAGAACATTCTTTAAAACCTTTTCTCGAACAATATCGCCAGGAACAGATCTATACAGAAGACTTTCTAGTGATGGGTATTGGGGAAAGTATGATTGATGAAAAACTGACAGAAACCCAATATAAACAGACAGATGTCACTCTTGCAATGTATGCAGGAGAAGGCTATGTGAGAGTACGCATAGCGACTAAAGCCAAAACAAAAGAAGAAGCTTATCAAGATATGACCCCAATGAGGAATGAAATAGAAACACTATTAAAAGGTTATCTGATTCCAGGAGGTTCTATAGAAAAAGCCCTCAAAGACATCATGGTCCCTATTCAATTCATAGGGGATATAGATGTCCCCGCATGGTTTAAGCCTTATGTGAAAGAGGATGCTGACTTAGTTATTTATTCTAAGGTGGAGCATGTCTCTTTAGGTGATCAGGTCACTATCCATGTGAATAACGATAAAGGATTTACAGATGGGATGTTGAAGGATTATCATCTCTCAATGAATCGTTTGACAAGCAAACTACAGCTTTATCTTTATCGTTATTTAAAAAACAGTTTACCCATGTAGTGGATAAACTGTTTGAATCGCTTCTATGACATGAAGAAAGATGTCATGAAGATTAGAAATATCAACAAGCACATCTCCGCACTCTAATGAGTGATTTGCATCACGATAGAGAATAAGTGGAATATGCGCTTCATCACATGCACATTGAATGAGATTCGTTTTGGCCCATGAATCATTTGTACCATGGAAGGCAATACCATTTAAGCTATACTTGAAAGTTGCAACAAGTGGTGTGAAATAAATAGAATACGCATTCACATGATGTTCTTCATTAAAACGTGCACTAATGGCAGTACCAATACTTTTTGATACAAATAAGATTTCATCATAAGTGGAAAATGGAATATTTTTAAGAATTTCTTCAGTCTGCGCATAACCAATATCTTCAGCCTGTTTAATTAATTCATCTTTATCTTTCATATGAGGAAAGTGTTTATAGTTCACTTCAATGATCTCATAGCCATAGGCTGATAAACATTTTTTAGAGTAGTAGAGGAGTGGTTTATCACAATGATAACCAATTCCAGGAAATAGAACTGCTAGTTTTTTCATCAAATCACCTCGTGTGATTTGATTATAGCACTTATTCACATAATTTCATTGATTTAACGATAGTTTTATGTTTTACATAATGTTCTTTATCCTCTATAATATAGTTGTATTTTAATGAAAGAAAGGATGAACATAAATGGCAGGAGTCGTTGTTGTTGGAAGCCAGTGGGGCGACGAAGGAAAAGGAAAGGTTACAGATTATCTTGCACAGCAGGCAGATGTAGTAGTGAGATATTCTGGAGGTAATAATGCAGGTCATACTATTAAATTTAATGGCCAGAAATTTGCCTTAAGACTTATTCCTAGCGGAATCTTTACAACTGGTGAAGTTGTATTAGGTAACGGAATGGTTATCAATCCTAAAGCTTTACTTGAAGAAATGAAGTATTTAAATGATGCAGGTATCAAGACTGATAAGATGCACATCTCAGATCGTGCACATGTCACTTTACCTTATCATATTGACATTGACGAATTAGAAGAAGAAATGCGTGGTGCTGCAAGTATCGGTACAACTAAGAAAGGTATTGGACCTACTTATGTAGATAAATATGACCGCATCGGTATTCGTGTTGGTGAATTCATTAATGAACCATTATTTAAGAAGAGACTTGAAGAAACATTAGCATTCAAGAAGAAACAGTATCCTGGATTACAGTGTACTGCAGAAGAAATCTTTGAAGAATATAAGGAATATGCTAAAGTAATCAAACCTATGGTTTGTGATACTGGTATTTTATTAGATGAAGCATTCCAGGCAAAGAAGAAGATCTTATTTGAAGGTGCCCAGGGTACTATGCTTGATATTGATTATGGTACTTATCCATATGTAACAAGTTCTCACCCAGGTGCTAATGGTGTATCATCTGGTGCAAGCATTGGTCCTCTTTATTTAACTGATGTAGTAGGTGTTATTAAGTCTTATACTACTCGTGTTGGTTCTGGTGCTTTCCCTACTGAAATTGAAGGTGAATTAGGTGATTATATCAGAAATGCAGGTCATGAATTTGGTACAGTAACTAAGAGACCTAGAAGAATTGGATGGTTCGATGCAGTTGTCGTTAACCAGTCAAGAAGAATGGCTTCATTAACTGGATGTTCATTAATGTTGTTAGATGTATTAAGTGGTTTAGATACTATTAAGATTTGTACTGCTTACATGTTAGATGGTAAAGAAATCCATGGTTTACCTTCTACAATTGAAGAATTAGCAAGAGTAGAACCAGTTTATGTAGAATTACCAGGCTGGAAGGAAGATATCACAAATGTCACTTCATTTGAAGAACTTCCTGTTAATGCTCAGAACTATATCAAGAAGATTGAAGAACTTATTCACTGCCCAGTGATTATGTTCTCAGTTGGACCTGATCGTACTCAGACAATTGTGCTTAAGGAAGTATTTTAATAAATAAATAGTAAAGGAGAACTTATGAAGAGAGAATTAGTACTGGTTATTGATTTTGGTGGCCAATACAATCAGCTCGTAGCGCGTAGAGTTCGTGAAAGCAACGTATATTGTGAAATCTATTCTTATAAGGTTGCTATGCAGAAAATCAAAGAACTCAACCCTAAGGGAATCATCTTAACTGGTGGTCCTAATAGCTGCTATGAAGAAGGAGCTGCAACATGCGAAAAAGAACTTTTCGAATGTGGTGTTCCAGTGCTTGGCTTATGTTATGGTGCTCAGCTAATGCAGTATGTATTAGGTGGTAATGTAAAAGCTGCACCTACTAGAGAATATGGAAAGACTGAAATCGTTGTTGATACAACTTCGCCATTATTCTCAAATGTATCTGAAAAGACAGTATGCTGGATGAGTCATAATGACTATATTTCAGCTTTAGCTCCTGGTTTCAAATCTGTAGCACATTCTGATGAATGTCCAGTTGCAGCATGTGAAAACAGAGAAAAGAACCTTTATGGTATTCAGTTCCATCCAGAAGTATTACATACAGCAGAAGGTAAGAAGATGTTAAGAAACTTCGTAATCGATGTATGTGGATGTTCTGGTGACTGGAAGATGGATTCTTTCGTAGAAGAATCTATTAAAGCAATCAGAGAAAAAGTTGGCGATGGTAAAGTATTATGTGCTTTATCTGGAGGTGTTGACTCTTCTGTTGCAGCAGTCTTATTATCTAAGGCTATTGGAAATCAGTTAACTTGTGTATTTGTAGACCATGGTTTACTTCGTAAAAACGAAGGTGATGAAGTTGAAGCTGTATTTGGTAAAGATGGCAGCTATGACTTAAACTTCATCAGAGTCAATGCACAGGAAAGATACTATTCTAAGCTTAAGGGTGTAACTGAACCTGAAAGCAAGAGAAAAATCATCGGTGAAGAATTCATCAGAGTCTTTGAAGAAGAAGCAAAGAAGATTGGTGCCGTTGATTTCTTAGTACAGGGTACTATTTATCCAGACGTTGTAGAAAGCGGTCTTGGAGGAGAATCTGCAGTCATCAAGTCTCACCATAATGTTGGTGGATTACCTGATTGTGTAGATTTCAAAGAAATCATTGAACCATTAAGAGACTTATTCAAGGATGAAGTAAGAAAAGTTGGTCTTGAACTTGGTATTCCAGAATATTTAGTATTCAGACAGCCATTCCCAGGACCAGGTCTTGGTATTAGAATTATTGGTGAAGTCACTGCAGAAAAGGTACGTATGGTACAGGATGCAGATGCGATTTATAGAGAAGAAATTGCGAATGCTGGATTAGATCGTTCTATCGGTCAGTATTTTGCAGCATTAACTAATATGCAGTCAGTAGGTGTTATGGGTGATGAAAGAACTTATGACTATGCTGTTGCCTTAAGAGCTGTTAATACTGTTGATTTCATGACTGCAGAAGCAGCTGAAATTCCTTATGAAGTATTAAATAAGACTATGAATAGAATCATCAATGAAGTACGTGGTGTGAATAGAGTAATGTATGATATTACATCTAAGCCACCTGGAACTATTGAGTTTGAATAAACCATTGGAAGAAGCGAGAATATCGCTTCTTTTTTAAATATAAAAATTGAAATAGTATATTACTATTCCAGAGATAAGAACTATTCATCATTTAATCAATCAGTAATTGTGATAAAAAAGTCCTTTGACCAGATATCTAGAACACTAGAATCCTTAATAAAGGGTTTTACATCTTCTTTATAACATTACAGGATATACTTTTATTAGTATCAATATATTGAGAATCAAGCAACTTTTCTCTTAAATTCTGTGTTTCTTGAAAGATAAAATACATAGTCGTATAAATCGCATAATAGAAATAGATCTGTATCTACTCTTAAATCATTAAAGAGTAAGTTGATTAACTCTTTTTTATTTTTTACAGGCTGAATAGAGTATAGTTCATCACATAGTGCTTTTTTTCATATGCAATCAAATAAGTATTTTTTCATCTTCTATAATATTTATTCCATAAGGATAGGCAGATGAAGAAACATCTCAGTAAGTAAAAGTCTCAAAATTATTAGTATAGTTCTTTTTCTCACTTACATTTCATTTCGGTATGAAGAGGAAATCTCACTTCTTTACTAGATAGGACTATGATGTTAAAATTTGTATTAATGAGGTGATAACATGAATCTAGAAACATTAGTCAATCAAAATTATAATATATTAAATGAAAACGAACACTATATTATTAAACAAATACTAAACAATCAAAAAGAATATAGTCAGTATTCATGTGAAAAGATTGCGAATGAATGTCATGTTTCTAGAGCAACTCTGCTTAGATTATGTAAAAAGATTGGGTTAAATTCTTTTTCTGATTTAAAATATTTACTAAAAAAGCATTATGATGAAGTAGTGCATCATGATACAGACTTCCATCAGATTTGTTTTAATTATGGACTACTCATTAATGATTTGAAAAAGATATCATTTCAGCCTATCTGTGAAAAGATATATAATGCAGATGTTATGTATGTTTATGGATCTGGCAATGAACAAAAAAGCTTAGCTCAGGAATTGAAAAGAATCTTCTTATCTATGAATAAATGTGTTATTGATCTCTTTGATCTAGGTGAAGTTGAATTCATGATGGGTAGCTTTAAATCCAATGATGTTTTTATCATTATCTCTTTATCTGGTGAAACAAAAGAAGGTATAGAAATCGCAAAAAGAATCAACAAGACTATACAGCTTATTTCTTTCACAAGACTATGCAATAACACAATTGCATCGCTTTGTGAATACAACTTATATGTTTCAACGCAGAAGATAGATGCATTACAAATAACTTCTTATGAAGTTGTAGGTGCCTTTTATGCTTTATTAGATTTATTATATATGAATTATATTGATTATAAAGAAGGTGTGTTAAATGAAGTTAGAACAACAGATTAATAAGTACTATGATTCACTCACACCTAATGAACAGTACATATGTGAATGTATCTTGAATCATAAAAATGACTGTATACGATTATCTATTGACGAGTTTGCAATCAAATATCATATATCTACAAGTGGCTTGTCACGTTTTTCACAGAAAATTCAATTATCAGGGTATAGTGAATTAAGAGCGGTATTACGTTTGAATGAATCAAACCAGGTCAAGAATAATAAAAGTATTGATCAACTAATGGATTGTTATAATAAGGTTATTGAAGATATTGATCAAAAAGATTGTACAAAAATATTTGAAAAGATGAATTCCGCAAATCGTATTATTGTATTTGGTGAAGACTTCTTTCAAGGCAGAGTAGCGAAGGAGATGAAAAGAATCTTTTTGCCAACAGGTAAGATTATATATGATGCTTATGGTCATGATATCATTCAAACATTAAAGAAGTTTATACAAGAAGATGATATTATTTTCTATATTTCATTAAATGGTCAATCTCCAACGATTATTGAGCTTGCACAGGAGATGCGTATGAGGGGGATTTATATGGTTTCTATCACAAAAATGCAGAGTAATATGTTAGCACGTTTATGTGATGATAATTTATATACCCAATCCATGCAGATACCAGTCAATGAACATTTGAAATATGATATCACAACACCTTATTTTATACTTATCGAATTATTTTATATTAAGTATAAGATGTATGTGAACACTGCACATATTCCCAATAACTGAAAATCTGTACCAAAGATGCACATATTTATTAGAGGATGTCGATTTATTGATATCCTCTTTTTTGAATGTTAGTATGAGTTTGCTAGCAGAAAAGGAGGAATAAATGTATAAATTACTACTACTTGATATAGATGGAACGCTAAGAGATGAAGTCAGAGGAATACCAGAGTCTGCCAGACAAGCGATTCATTTATGCCAAAAAAATAATTGTAAAGTGATTATTTGTACGGGAAGAAGTATGGGAACAATACAAAATGATGTTCTATCCTTAGGTGTTGATGGATTTATTGTTGGTGGAGGTAATTGTGTCCTATATAAGAATAATGAATTGTTTCATCAATCGTTTGATCAAAAGTTGATGAATCAGGCAATTGCACTATTGAAGAGTAAAGATGTCGCATTCTCAATAGAAAGTTCAGATAAAGTATTCATGAATCAAAAGGCTAAAGAAATATTTGATGAAATGAATAAAGCAAAATTAAGACATTCTTCTACGTCAAAGCAGTTTATATCAAAAAAAATAATTTATAAGAATAATATTGATGAATATCGAAATCAGAAGATACATAAAATCTGTTTATGGGCAGAGGAAGAATTATTCAAAAAAATGAAAGCGCTACTAAGAAATACAATGCAATTGGCACAAAGTGATCCAGAACATCATTATTATGAAATTATTCAATCAGGGTGTGATAAAGGAAAGGCAATCAAACGTTTACAGAATTATCTTAATATCAGTAGAGATGAAACAATTAGTTTTGGTGATGGACAAAATGATATTGCGATGGCCGATGCATCTCATACAGTGATTGCAATGAAAAGAAGTCATCCGATGTTGAAGGAAAAAGCAACATCAATATGTGAGGATATCTTTGATGATGGTATTTATAAGGAGTTAAAAAGAAGAGGTATTATTTAAGGAGATTAATTATGGAAAAGAAGTGGTGGCAAAAAGAAGTTGTATATCAAATCTATCCAAGAAGTTTTCAGGATAGTAATAATGATGGAATTGGTGATTTACAGGGCATAATTTCTAGATTAGATTATTTGAAAGATTTAGGAATTACATCAGTCTGGCTATGTCCAATCTTCAAATCACCCATGGATGATAATGGCTATGATATCAGTGATTATCTAGATATTGCTGAAGAATTTGGAACTATGGACGATCTTAAACAATTAATTGAAGAGGCAGATAAGAGAAATATCAAAATTATTCTAGATTTGGTTCTTAATCATACAAGTGATGAACATCCATGGTTCCAGGAAGCTTTACACAATCCTGAAAGCGCATACCATGATTATTATATTTTCAGACAGGGCAAAGAAGTACCAAATAACTGGCGTTCAGTATTTGGTGGAAGTGTATGGGAAAAGGTTGATGGACGTGATGAATACTATTTCCATTCATTTGGCAAGAAACAGCCTGATTTAAATTGGGAAAATCCTGAGTTAAGACAAGCACTTTATAAAATGGTCAATACCTGGTGTGAAATGGGGATTTCAGGATTTAGAATTGATGCTATTACATTCATTAAAAAGGATTTGAGTTTTGCAAGTCAAGAAAGTGATGGGGCTGACGGACTAGTAAAATGTACAAAGACTGTTAGAAATCAGCCAGGTATTGAAGAGTTCCTTGAAGAATTAAAAGAAGAAACATTTAAGAAATATGACTGTATGACAGTCGCAGAAGCTGCAGGTATTCGTTATGATCAATTAGAAGAATTTATTGGTGAGGATGGTTTCTTCTCAATGGTATTTGATTTCAAGTATGCTGATTTAGATATTGCTTCAGGATCTGAATGGTTTAAAAGAATTCCTTGGACAGTTTCTGATTTGAGAAAATTGATTATGGAGAGTCAGTTAAATGTACAAAAATATGGATGGGCAGCAAACTTCATTGAAAATCATGACCAGCCAAGAGCGACCACAAAATATCTATTGGAAAATGAAAATAATCCAGTTGCAGTTAAAATGTTAGGAGCTATGTATTTCTTCCTTAAAGGAACTCCATTCATTTATCAGGGTCAGGAATTAGGTATGATAAATTTCAAGAGAACAACTATTGATGAGTTTGATGACTTATCAAGTATTGATCAGTATCATCGTTCTATTGAAGAAGGTTATTCAAAAGCAGAAGCTTTAGAATTCGTTAATCTTAGAAGCCGTGATAATACAAGAACGCCATTTCCGTGGAATGATGTAGAAAATGCAGGTTTTTCAAAGCATAAACCTTGGTTAAAACTTGTTGAAAATTTTGATGATATCAATGCAAAAAATCAGATAAATGATCCTACAAGTATATTAGAATTCTATAAATCAATGATAAAGTTTAGACAAACAAGTGTTTATTCAGATTGTTTGATTTATGGATCAATTGAAGAAATTAAAGTGGAAGATGATGATGTCATTGCATACAGAAGAAAACTGGATGATATGGTCATTGATTGTTACTTTAGCTTCTCTAATTTTGAAGTTGAACTTGAAAAGAAAGAAGATTATGAGGTAATCTTCAATAATCTAAATTCTGTAGATTTAAATGATGGTATTAAGTTAAAACCATTTCAGGCAGTATTATTGAAAGTGAGATAAAATTATGGATAAATATAATAAAATAGCAAGAGAAATTATTGCACTTATTGGCGAAGACAATATTATTTCTGTTACCCATTGTGCAACAAGATTAAGAGTTATGGTCAAAGACAGAGACCTTATTGATGATAAAAAGATGGAAAAAGTGGATGAAGTAAAAGGTGTCTTCTTTACATCTGGACAGTATCAGATTATTTTAGGAACAGGTATTGTCAATAAAGTGTATGCTGAAGTTGAAAACATTGGTGTAAAAACTTTATCTAAAAAAGAACAGGATGAAGCTGTAAAGAATAATGAAAAGGGTATTAAACGTATGATGCGTACATTAGCAGATATCTTTGTACCCATCATTCCAGTTATCGCTGCAACAGGCTTGTTCTTAGGTTTAAAGGGTTGTTTATTTAATGACAGTGTATTGGCTTTATTTGGATTATCATCTGCACATATTCCAGCCTATATTCAAACACTTGTCTCTGTATTAACAGAAACAGCATTTGCATTCTTACCTGCTATTATCGTATGGTCAGCATTTAAAGTGTTTGGTGGTACACCAGTTGTAGGTTTAGTTATTGGTCTCATGTTAGTGTCACCAATCCTGCCCAATGCATATTCTGTTGCGGATCCTAAAAGTGGTGTTGAAGCAGTCATGGCATTTGGATTTATCCCGATTGTTGGGTGTCAGGGAAGTGTATTAACAGCTATAGTTACAGGTCTTATTGGCGCTAATCTAGAAAAATGGTTTCGTAAACATATGCCTAATGTATTAGATCTTATTTTTACTCCATTCTTTGTGATGTTAATTACTATGCTTGTAATCTTATTAGGCGTTGGTCCAGTAATGCATACTATCGAGCTAAAGATGGTTGCAATCATTAGAGCATTAATTGACCTACCATTAGGTATTGGTGGATTTATTATTGGATTTACTTATCCATTAGCCGTTATTACAGGTTTACATCATACATATGTTATGATTGAAACATCTTTATTAGCTAATACAGGATTTAATGCACTTATTACGCTTTGTGCAATGTATGGTTTTGCGAATATTGGTACTTGTCTCGCATTTATTAAAAAATCTAAGAATGAACATGTAAAACAGACTGCAGTCGGTGCGATGTTATCGCAGTTATTTGGAATTAGTGAACCGGTCTTATTTGGTATCCAGCTTCGTTTTAATTTAAAGCCACTCATTATTATGTGTACTACTTCAGGTATTGGTGCTGCATTATTATCAATCTTCCATATTCAGTCTAATTCATATGGTTTAGCCGTATTACCTTCTTACTTAATGTATATCTATGAAGGTCATCAGTTGTTATATTATTTCTTGGTTTCAGTATTTGTAGTTGTATTATGCTTTATTCTTACTTATCTATTTGGCATTCCTCAGGAAGCTATTAATCCAGATAAAGAAGACTTAACAGCTGATGAATATTTTGTATCACCTGCAAAAGGTAAAATCATTGCATTAGAAGAAGTTCCAGACAAAACATTCTCTCAGAAATTATTAGGTGATGGATTTGCGATTGATATTACTGATGGAAAGATCATAGCTCCAATCTCTGGTAAACTGGAAACAGTATTCCCAAGTGGGCATGCATTTGGTATCAAAGGAGCAAATGGTGAAGTATTACTTCATATTGGTATTGATACAGTTTCGTTAAATGGTGAAGGATTTGATGTGAAAGTAAAACAGGGTGATTTTGTGAAACAAGGTGATGTTCTTGTCAATGTGGATTTAGATAAGATTCATCAGTTAGGTAAATCAACACTTACAATGGTACTTTTCACAGAAGGCAATAAAGTAAAAAATAATAATCTCAATAAAGAAGTTCAGGTGAATGAACAAATAGATATCACTTTCTAGTTATGAGTGTGGGGCTCACTATTAAAAGAAGCGAGAGTATCGCTTCTTTTTTTAACACTCTTTTTAAGTGTATTGTTGCTTTAAGTTATCTTATTCAGCAAAAATTCCATAACGATATGTCATGTGATATTTATTTGAGTTTAAGTAAAGGTATTTGTTAGGTTTAACACAATCTATGTGCTTCAGATACAAAACATATATAAATATCATGAAAAGTTTGTTCATTAAATATGTGGCTTATGCCACACCTTATAAAGGTATCAACTTTTTTACAGGTTGATACCTTTAGTAGTATGTAGAAAATATTTGTTTATAACTGTAAACGTTTCATTGATATTAAGTCCTAAAGACATATGTTATCATGTAGTCATGAGAATAAAATAACAAGGAAGGATGCAAATTTTATGAAATATTCAAAATTATTTAGTCCAATAAAAATTGGAAGTATAACTATTAAAAATCGATTTGCGATGGCTCCAATGGGACCTTTAGGTCTTGCAGATGCCAATGGTGGCTGGAACCAGCGTGGCATTGATTATTATGTAGAAAGAGCAAAGGGTGGAACTGGACTTATTATTACAGGTGTTACATTTTTTGATCAGGTTGTGGAAAAACAGGACCCTACAACTGTTCCTAATCCACTTTACAAGCCTGTTAACTTTGTGAAAACAAGTAGAGAAATGACAGAGCGAATTCATGCATATGGAAGTAAAATCTTTTTACAGTTATCAGGAGGATTTGGTCGTGTGACTATTCCTACAAATGTAGGTGATATTCCACCCATTGCACCATCTGCAATCCCACATCGCTGGTTAGATAAGACTTGTCGTGCCATTACTGTAGATGAAATTCATGCTATTGTAAAACAGTTTGGTGAAGCTGCTTTCCATGCAAAAAGAGCAGGTTTTGATGGTGTGCAGATTCATGCTGTACATGAAGGTTATTTAATTGATCAATTTGCGATTTCAATGTTTAACCAAAGAACTGATGAATATGGAGGTTCTCTTGAAAACAGACTTCGTTTTGCAAAGGAAATAGTAGAAGAAATAAAAAAAACATGTGGTGATGATTTCCCTGTTACACTTCGTTTTAGTTTAAAAAGTATGATAAAAGATTGGCGTGTTGGGGCATTACCAGGAGAAGATTTTGAAGAAAAGGGCAGAGACACAGAAGAAGGCTTAAAAGCTGCTAAATTACTTGAAAGCTATGGCTATGATGCGTTGGATACTGATGTTGGAACATATGATGCCTGGTGGTGGAATCATCCTCCTATGTATCAAAAGAAAGGACTTTACAGAGAATACTGCAAAATGGTAAAAGAAGTAGTAGATATCCCAGTATTCTGTGCAGGTCGTATGGATAATCCGGATATGGCATTAGAAGCCATTGAAAATGGTGAATGTGATGTTATTGATCTAGGTAGACCACTACTAGCAGATCCAGATTATTGTAATAAATTAAGATGTGGTAAAATCACACAGATACGTCCATGTATTTCTTGCCATGAAGGATGTATGGGAAGAGTTGCTTCATATTCTCTTATTAATTGTGCTGTAAATCCACAGGCGGCTAGAGAGCGTGTTAATGCATACGTGCCTATTTTTAAAAAAAAGAAAGTGTTGATTGTAGGTGGTGGTGTTGCAGGATGTGAAGCTGCACGTGTATTAGCTATCAGAGGACATCAACCAGTAGTTTATGAAAAAGGAAGCAGACTTGGCGGTAATTTAATCCCAGGTGGAGCTCCTGATTTTAAAGAAGATGATATTGCATTAGCAGATTGGTATACAAATGAATTAAATCGTTTAGGTGTACATGTTCGTTTGAATACGGAACTTAATGAAGAAGAAATTAAAGCTATGGATTATGATACTGTGATTCTTGCGACAGGATCTAAACCAAAAGTATTCTCTTTGGGTGATGATTCACATACTTATACAGCAGAACAAGTTTTATTGAAACAGAAGGATGCTGGAAAGAAAACTGTCGTTGTAGGTGGTGGACTTGTAGGTTGTGAAACTGCTTTGTGGTTGGCGCAGAATGGAATTCATGTTACAATTGTTGAAGCATTAGATAAGGTAATGGCTCTAAATGGTCCACTTTGTGCTGCGAATAAAGAAATGTTGGAAGCATTGCTACCATTTAATGGAGTAGAAATTATCACAGGTGCAAAGGTTACAGAATTTGCGAATGGAGAAGTGAAAGTAGATACTAAAGAAGGTAGCAAGACTATTATGAGTGATAGTGTTATCCTTTCAGTTGGATATAAAGAAGAGAATACACTTTATAATAATCTTCAGTTTGATATTCCTGATCTTTATTTGCTTGGAGATGCAAAAAAAGTATCCAACATCATGTATGCAATCTGGGATGCATTCGAAGTAGCTAACCATATTTAATAGTGATATAAAGGTGACTGGTGATTTAAATTGGGTGATATTAAGAATTTTATATATTTTCAGAAAGTATATGAAATGCATAGTATGCATAGAGCAGCTGAACATTTATTTATTTCTGCACAAGGTCTTGGTAAAATCATCAAGAATCTTGAACACGAGTATAACACCACTTTTTTCGTTCGCTCTCAAAATGGTGTTGTTCCTACAGATAGTGCAAAATTATTTTATGACTGGAGCAAAGAATTAGTTTTGCAGGATGCTCATATTAAAACTGAAATAAATAATCTTAACAATGGAATAAATCGCTTACGAATTGGTTGTGCAAGTGGTATCTTAAAGGCTATTCAACTTAAGACAATATTAGATTTTGCAAACTCAAATAAAACTCTTCATGTAGAATGGAGTGAGTACAGTAATGAAGAAGTCATAAATAAGCTTCTTAATTATGATATTGAGTATGGTATTGTTGTTGGACTACATGATTATCCTAATTTAGAACAAGTAAAATTATGTCAATGTAATCTTGTTTTATATGTATATGAAGGACATCCTTATTATGAGAAGGAAAAAATCCCTCTAGATATGCTGAGGGATGAAAATATTATAATAATGAATGAGAGTTTTCATATATATAATGATTTCATTAAAGCCTGTAAAATAAAGGGGTTTACTCCAAACATAAAAGCAAAAACCATGGATGGCGGAACCTTGATGCATTTATGTAGACAAAAAATAGGGATTGCGATTTCACCAAAATTTGAAGATGAAGCACCAGCAGGATTAAAGGCTATTGCATTTGAAGAGCCCTATCATTGGGATATTTATGGTACTTTTAGAAAAAATTCTAAAGATGATTCAATAAAAAAACTTCAAGTCGCATTATTGCCGCAAATCTAATTAAAGATTTGTTTGAAACTGTATAAAAAATCGTGTGAACAAAATTGATTTACACGATTTTTTTATATCATGACGAATGCTGTATTAATGGGGATATGACTCTGTTCTTGGAATAATTTCTTAATTTGGGGAATACATTGAACGAATGGGTAGAATATGCAACAATTGTTAATGAGGTAAAATTATGAAGTACAATAATATTGATTATATACAGAAAAATCCAGCCACAAAAGAAGAAATAATCACTAGATTACAGAATGCAGCTAAAGAAGATGAAGAATATCATATGGATGATGGTTTGATTGATGCAATCAATGAATATCCAGAACCTTTTGAACTTGTGGAACCTATTTTAGAAATTATAGGAACTCATCCTAGGGTTGATTTTGGTATGCCGGGGGATCTAGTTCATTTTCTAGAACAATTCTATAAGTATGGATATGAAGAATTATTAGTTTCTTCAGTAAGAAAGAATCCTACAGCACATAATATATGGATGGTACATCGCTGCTTCAATGATGTGAATAATCCAAAGAGAGAAATGCTTGCAGAACTCATGAAGGAACTTAAAGATGATTCATCAGTATCAATGGATATTAAGAAAGAAATAGATGAATTTGATTGGGAATAGAAGTAAGCTGAGATGAAATGGAAGACTCATTTTATTTCAGCTTTTTATGATACAAGAAAAGTTTAAGTTGTTTATTTATCGACATAAAAATATGAAAAATATGACATTGTGTAAGTGTTTACATTGGTATACTAAATCTGTACTAAAAAGTAAGTATAAAGATATGCGCAGCTTTATGATTACATCAAATATGGAGGATTAAATATGAACTTTTTTGACAAATTTCAAAGAGGTCTAGAAAAAGTAGTTGGACCTTTTGCCACTGCTGTAGCAAACAGCCGTTATATTAAAGCTTTAACAGAAGGATTTATGTATACTATGCCTATTACATTAGGTGTAGCAGCAATTGCAGTTTTAGCAAACTTACCAATTCCTGCATGGACACAATTTTTACAGAGTATTGGAATCTATGCGACTGCATTAGAAGTTGTTTCTTTAACTTTATCTTTATTAGCTATTTATGTAGTAGGAGCTATTGGATATGCTTTTACTAAGAATGAAGGAGAAAATGGAGCAATCGGAGCTGTTATGTCTATGGCAGCATTTATTATCTTAATTCCTGTTCAGACTTTTACAAATAAAGCAGGTGCTGCAGTTTCAACAATTGCAACTAGTTATTTAGGAAGCGATGGTATTTTCTTAGCAATCATTTTAGGTTTAGTTATTCCTGCTTTTTATTGTTTCTTAATGAAAAAGAACTTGAAATTAAAACTTCCTGATTCTGTACCACCAATGGTTTCTCAGTCATTAGCACCTACTTTTGTCGCAATGATCCTAATCACATCAGTATTTGCAGTTAAATATGCTTGTACATTTACACCATATGGCAATTTATTTACTCTTATTAGTACTTTGGTTGGTAAACCAGTATCTGCCTTTGGTGCAAATCCTATTTCACTTATTGCTATTTTTACATTAATGAACCTTATCTGGTTCTTTGGTGTTCATCCAAATGCAATTCTAATGCCTTATATGCCTATTTTAACAATTGTTGGATTAGCTAACCAGGAAGCATTCTTATCAAATCGAGCATTACCTTACTTAACATTTGCAGTTCTTGCTTCATGTATTCAGATTGGTGGAGCTGGAAATACTTTAGGATTATGTATTGCTTCATTCTTTGGTAAATCAGAGAAATACAAAACTATGAGAAAATTAGTTGCACCTGCAAACTTATTTAATATCAACGAACCAGCAATTTTTGGTTTCCCAATTATGTTAAATCCTATTTATCTAATTCCAATGATATTCTCAGCCCCTGTAAAAGGATTTCTTGTATTAGGATTATTGAAATTTATTCCAGTTTCAGTCAACCCAACTATTTCAATGCCATGGGTAACACCTGGATTTGTTACTGCATTTTTCCAGGGTGGGGTACCTCTATTAGTGATCTGGTTCCTTTCTTTAGGTATTGATTTCTTAATGTATTTACCATTCTTCTTAATTGATGATAAGAATGCATTAAGACAAGAACAAGAAAACGCATAGTACAAATTAGAAGTGAGCACATAAAAGGAGAAGTAAAATGGCTAAAATACAGTGTAACGTAATATCTTATACATTAATGAGAACAGTTGATATTGATGTGATTCTACCATCAGTTACAATTCCAGAATCTATGGGAATGAGCGGTGAAAAACCTCATCATGATTATTCTAAAAAATATCCAGTATTATATCTCTTACATGGATTTGGTAATAACCATGCACAATGGGGTGGCTATACAAGTGTAGAACTATTTGCGGAAGAGAGACAGATAGCTGTTGTTATGATTTCTGGAGAAAACAAGTATTACATTGATCACCCACAGGATGCATTTTATGACTTTATTGAAAACGAGTTACCAGAATTTATAGAAGGAGTATTCCCAATTTCTCATAGAAAAGAGGATCGCTATATTGCTGGCTTGTCAATGGGTGGATTTGGTGCTTTATATCATGGTTTATCAAATACTCATAAATATAATGCGATTGGTGCTTTTTCAGCAGCAGTAAAAATGAAAGGCAATCCTATTGACTTATATCAAATATTAGAAAACAGTGATGGAAACATCCCAGTTTATATGACTTGTGGAGATAAAGATTTTATATATGAATCTGACGTTAAGTTTGTTGAAGCAATGAAAGAAAAAGGAATGAATGTTGAGTGGATCAGTGTTAAAGATTATGAGCATGAATGGCGTTTCTGGAATCTTGCGATTGAAAGATTTTTAGATTGGATTCCTAGAACAGATGAATATTCAAATGCAAGAAGAAAAGTATAGTGGAGGTAAATTATGAGTTTTCCTAAGAATTTCTTGTGGGGCGGTGCAACTGCTGCAAATCAGTATGAAGGTGGATATTTAAGCGGTGGTAAAGGACTAGCTACTGCGGATGTTATTACAAATGGTGATATGCATAATCCAAGACGTATTGTTATTGAGTTGGAGGATGGAACAAGACAAACAATTAATCGTTTTCAGGATGTTCCTAAGAATGCAAAGGCAATCATTGATGATTCTGTTTACTATCCAAGCCATGTGGCAACTGATTTTTATAATCATTACAAAGAAGATATTGCTCTAATGGGAGAAATGGGATTTAAGACATTTAGAATGTCTATTAACTGGACTCGTATTTTTCCTAATGGTGATGATGAGCATCCTAATGAAGAAGGATTAAAATTTTATGATAATGTTTTTGATGAATGTCTAAAATATGGAATTGAACCGCTTGTTACTATTAATCATTTCGACCTCCCTTTAAATCTAGCAGTTCAATATCAAGGATGGTTAGACAGAAGAACAATAGAATTCTTCACTAGATATTGTGAAACAATATTTACAAGATACAAAGATAAGGTCAAGTACTGGTTAACATTTAATGAAATTAATTTTTTAAGAGATTATACTACACTTGGTATCTTTGAAGCATCTCAAAATGTACAGAATCAGCAGCAGGCAATTTATCATATTCTTCTAGCAAGTGCAAAAGCTGTTATGTTAGGCCATCAAATTAATCCTGATTTTAAAATTGGTTTAATGATTGCGAATATTCTATTCTATCCTGAAACATGTAAACCACTAGACTCAATCAAAGAAATGGAAATGGCAAGAGATTTTAAGGATTTCTATTATGATGTACAATGTCGCGGATATTATCCAAACTATAAATTAAAAGAATTAGAAAGACAGAACATCGTTTTGAAAACTGAAGAAGGAGATCAGGAACTTTTAAAAGAAGGTACTGTAGACTTTATTTCATTCAGTTATTATAACTCTTCTGTTATTTCTACTAAGGAAGTCAAAGAAGGTTCGTCAGGAAATCAAATTGGAGGCGCTAAAAACCCTTATTTAGAGGAATCTGAATGGGGATGGCCTATTGATGCGGAAGGATTAAGACTTGTATTAAATCGTTTATATGATAAGTATCAATTACCACTCATGATTGTTGAAAATGGACTTGGTGCATTAGATACAATTGAAGAAGATGGATCTATTAATGATGATTATCGTATTAATTATTTAAGAAAACATATCGAACAAATAAAGATTGCTATCGAGTATGATGGCGTTGATGTTTGGGGATATACACCATGGGGATGCATTGATTTGGTTAGTGCAGGTACAGGTGAAATGAAAAAAAGATATGGTTTTGTTTATGTAGATATGGATGATTTAGGAAATGGTTCTTTAAAAAGAACGAAGAAAAAATCGTTTAACTGGTATAAAAAGGTGATTCAATCAAACGGTGAAGAACTATAGATAGTTATTAAGAAATGGTTGTGGTATAATTCTGTAAGGTGAATTATATGAAGATTAAATATGATGAAGAATATGAAAATATAGATGGTGAAAATCTTAATTTAAGACGTTTTGATAAACATAAATATTGTCTATTTTTAAGTGATGTAGGAGAGAATCAGGAGTTATTTATTGTTGAACCTCATTGGCATGAATGGTTAGAAATTGTTCATGTTACTGAAGGAGAAATGACTGTCTATACTCCGCAAGGAGAAACAATTGTTCATAAAGGGAACACTGTTGTTATCGGCATGCAGACATTACATAAGATAGTTGCAGAGACAGGACACTATAACTATCAATGTATACATATTAATATAGGTTTTATACTTCAACATATGTCTTCTTCTTTATTGAATGATAAAGTCTTTATTGTTCAAAATGAAGAAGAGTTTCAATCTTATTGTTCAACGTTAATACAGCTTATAAATCATGATGATGTTTACTCACAATTAAGATATAAAGCAAGTATATTAAATATTCTTGCACTATGTGTTCAAGAAACACAATCTGATTTATTGGATGCAAAAGATGAAATTAACGATATATTTTCAGATATTCTATTCTATGTGAGTACACACTATCAAGATAATATATCATTGCAGAAATTGTCGCAGGAATTCAATTATACAACCCAACACATTTCTTTGCTCTTTAAGAAGAATTTGAATACAACTTATTATACTTATTTAACCAAGATAAGATTAGATCGTGCTAAGTTTCTATTGATGACAACACAAAAGAGAAACTTAGATATCGCAATTGAGTGTGGTTTTTCAAATGAACATCCTTTAATAAGTCACTTTAAGAAGAGCTATCATGAGACACCCTCTCAATATAGAAAAAAACATCAGATAAAAGGAACCTTTAATTTTTAAGGGGGTCAATAAAAAACTCGCTTTAAATATTTGGGGGTTTCCACTTGTAAAGGGC
>X196_Domestic_Cat__coassemble_40_pt1 | contig 28926 bp, 29 predicted proteins | sample X196_Domestic_Cat__metabat2_low_PE_005 | metagenome-assembled genome bin X196_Domestic_Cat
CCCCCAAATATTTAAAGCGAGTTTTTTATTGACCCCCCTTAAAAATTAAAGGTTCTTTACTTTTCATCCTGGTCTGGAATAATAAGCGAAACTGCATGTCTTAAACATTCAATATGAACAGGGAAACTCTGTCCTTTTTCACCATCAATATCATAGACAATATCTTCATCACAACTGATTGTGATATCCTTTGCCTGAACATAACGAATCATTGGATTTTGAGGATGAAGATTACGCTTATAATCCATAAAGACATTAAGTAGTTCAGCTACATTCCCTTTTTTAATAATAATAAGATCTAACTTACCATCACTTGTAGAAGCATATGGAGTAACTCCTGGAAATCCTCCTACATGAGAACTATTCGTAATCATGAATAAGGCGGCATCTTCTTCAAACTCTATTTCATCTGCTTTTACTTTAAGATGAAGTGATAAGCCTAACTGTTCAGGTAACATCTTCAATCCATTGATATAGTAGGCAAGAGGACCAAATTTCTTCTTTTCCTCTTTAGTGACAAGAAATCCAATATCACTAAACATACCACCACTTAATACATTCGCAAAACAATGATCATCTACATAACCTGCATCAATCTTCTTTGTTTTAAAACGAGCAATCATATTGCGGAATGCTTCTGGTGTATTAGGAAGATTAAGGTAAGTTGCAAAGTCATTGACAGTACCTGCTGCTAGTATCGCAAGAGGAATCTTAGATTCACTCTTAATAAGTCCTGTTATGATTTCATTAATAGTACCATCTCCACCTACTGCCACAATAAAGTCATATTCATTTTTAGTCAGTCTAGCAGCACGTTCTAATCCATCATTCTTTCCTCTAGTAAAGTAAGTATCAATTGTATTTACGTTAGTATGAAGAATTAATTGACCAATAAACTGATCAATAGATTTCTGGAATGCATGTGTCCCACTAGAAGGATTAATGATAAACAAACACTTCATATATTATGCCTCCTTAATCAATTCAAGAAGTAACTTAACACCCTTTTTCATAGAATTAATACTACAGAATTCATAAGGACCATGGTAGTTATATCCACCAGTACCTAAGTTAGGACAAGGAAGTCCCATAAAGCTTAAATTAGCCCCATCAGTGCCACCTCTAATAGGAGATGCAATAGGCTCAAGTCCTATATTAATCATGGCCTGTTTTACCTTATATACAATATCAGGTGTCTTATTGATAACTTCAATCATATTCTTATACTGTAAAGTAAAGTCAATATCAATATAATTGCCATGATTAACCTGATTTAAATAAGAAGCAGCAAGCTGCATTGTATGAATCATATCATGCATATTATCCATGTCATGATCTCTTAGAATATAAGTCATCTTAGCTGTAGAAACATCACCTTCCATATGATGAAGATGATAGAAGCCTTCTTTGTGTTCTGTTGCTTCAGGACGCTTATTATCACCAAGCATTGTATCAAACTGACGACCTAAAGTAAGAGCATTCACCATCTTACCTTTAGAATCACCTGGATGATAACTCTTACCAGTAATAGTGACATCAGCCTTATAGGCATTGAAGTTTTCAAAACTGAATTCATCAATTCTACCACCATCTACTGTATAGGCATAATCGGCACCAAATCTCTTGACATCAAAGTTTTCAGTACCTCTACCTACTTCTTCATCAGGAGTAAACGCAATACAGATATCACCATGCTTAAAATCTCTATTCTGGCAGATATACTCTACCATACTCATAATAATAGCTACACCTGCTTTATCATCTGCACCAAGAAGTGTAGTTCCATCAGTTGTAATTAAATCATCACCCACAAGACCTTTTAATTCAGGATTTGTTTCTGGATCTAAATACATCTTTTTTTCTTCATTAAGAATAATACGTCCCCCTGGATATGAACGGATAATACGTGGATGAATATCATGTCCACTTGCATCTGGAGAAGTATCCATATGGGCAATGAATCCAATTGCTTTCATAGGCTCATCAGAATTACTATAAATCTTTCCGTATACAATTCCCTGATCTGTTCTTTCTACTTCATCTACACCTAAAATCTGCATTTCCTCACTTAAGAAATCAGCTAAATCAAATTGTTTTTCTGTAGAAGGAGATGTTGTAGAAGATTCATCAGACTGTGTATCAAAACTCACATATTTCAAAAATCTCTTTTCAATCAACATAAAATAACCTCGCTTTGTTTATTTCTTTCATTTTAACATAGTAAATAGTTTTTGTGAACTTGCATAATTAACTAGACAACGCCTATTGTTTTCATTATTATGGGGTAGGTGATAAAAATGAAATATTATGCCGTAAAAAACGGAAGAGTACCAGGTATTTATAACTCTTGGGCAGAATGTCAGAAGCAGATTCATGGCTTTAAGAATGCTTCTTATAAGTCCTTTACATCACGCACGGAAGCAGAAGAGTTTATTTCTGATAAAAAAGAAATACCTCAAATGGAACATGGGTTAATTGCTTATGTAGATGGTTCTTTTAATGCGAAAAAGAAAGTATATGGTTATGGTGCTGTATTAATTGATGGACAGCAGGTCATTAAACGTCTTTATGGACATGGAGATAATGAAGAATGTATATCTAGTCGTAATGTCGCAGGAGAAATATTTGGGGCACTTGCAGCTGTAAAGTATGCAGTAGAACATCCTGAATATGCTGGTATTGTGATTTATTATGATTATATGGGGATTGAAAAGTGGGCTATTGGAGAATGGAAAGCCAATAAGAAGCTGACACAGTATTATGCTGATAAAATGGCTAAATACCGTAAACAATTGCCTATTGTCTTTATGAAGGTAGAAGCTCATACAGGAGACTTCTATAATGAACAAGCAGATCAGTTAGCAAAGAAAGCAGTGGGAATTGAATGAGTGAAAAAATAACAATCTTTGATATTGAAGAATTAAATAATGATCCTGTTAGTATCTGTTCTATTGGAATAGTGGTATTGGAGGATATGAAAGTAAAGGAAACATTCTATTCCCTTATTAGACCTCCTAAATTGACTTTTGATCCCTATCGTTATAAGGTTCATAAGATCAGACCACAGGATTTAAAGAAACAACCCACTTTTCCAGAAATCTGGCCAAAGATTAGTCAATATTTTGAAAACAGTATTGTGATATCTCATGATATCCAATCAGATCTAAATCATCTATTGGCAGTATTTAGAAGGTTTCGTATAAGAAAGCCTACTTGTTTCTTATCATGTACATTAGTACTCGCAAAGCTGTTTCATCCTGAATTACAAAAGTATGGCTTAGGTTCTCTATGTGATTATTATTCAGTGGAATTAGAGAATGCCCATAATGCATTGGCTGATTCTTTAGCCTGTGCAGAGCTTTTAAAGAAGATGATGGATGAACATCACTATACAAGTCTTAAAGAGCTCCACGAGAAGGAAAATGTCCCTTTAGGACGTATGACAAGTTCTTTTATTGAACCCCTTGTATCAAGCGATAAGGTACAGGAAGTAAAGATGGGAATACAGAAAGAAACAGTTGCTTTCACGGGGAAACTTGCTCATACAAAACAAGAAATAGAAGCATTTGTAGAACAGGATGGTATGACACCATCATTCCATGTCACAACACAGACAAGATATCTCGTTATTGGGAAAAAGGACTACAAGCAGACAAGATATCAAAAAGGCAATAAGAAGATAAAAAAAGCCATGACACTATCAAGACAAGGTCAGGATATTAGAATCCTACATGAAGACCAGTATATTGATATGGTAAGAAAAAGAACTCTTAAGGCATAGAGTTCTTTTTCTTACACGCTATTTTAAAAAATGACGCTTTTTTTATTGTAAACAGGATAAAAGTACAGTTTGGTGCACAAATACGTCATTTTATTTAAAAAATGTATTGAAAACGCTTCTAATATTTGATATTCTTATTATAGGTGATTAATTATGGCAAAGACTTCAAACTATTTATTTAAACTTGATTTAATGATTTTAAGCTTATTGAAAGAAAAAGATCAATATGCGTATGAACTAACTAAAGAGATTGCAGAAAAATCTAAGAGTCGTATTGAACCGAAGAATGGTACTATGTATCCTATTATCTACAAACTCATTGAAAATGGCTATATTTCAAGTAATACAATCATTTACCACAATAAAGCTAGAGTGTATTATCACCTAGAACCAGCCGGAAAGGAATATTTAGACAAGATTATTGTGGAATTTGATGAACTAGTGGATTGCATCAATTCATTTATTCACAAAGATTAAAATAGAGTTCCCATGATGGAACTCTATTTTTTTGAATAAAAAAAGAAATAGGCAAATGCCTATTTCTTGATTTCTTTATAACTGACTGCGAAAGGTCCAGTTTTAGTAACGATTGTGATTGTATCGCCTTTTTTATACTCTTTAAATTCTTTGGCAGTAGCACGATAAGTAAATTTCTTTTTACCTGTTTTTACATTGAAATGATATACCTGTGAGAACTTAGTTGTATAATGTTCTGTCTTAGTAATAACACATTCCTCTGTATTAGTTACCTTTGCAAGAGGATCATTGATCCAGCATAATGCAAGTGGAATAAAGATAACTAGGAAGCATGTAAATAATGCATCTCTAGGTAATCCAGCTTTTTCACCAATCCAGCGATAGAATACAAAGATAATTAAGAATACAATAATTGTTGCATAAATAACAGGTCTTGTATTTTCCATTGCATATTTAGTAAATAGAATTAACCATCCTGTAATAGTAGGGATAATAAAGTTACCGAAGAACAATCCATACAATTCTTTGATTGCTGGCTGATTTCCTTCGGCAGTTAGACCTAAATAGTAAATACCTGCAAGCACAGGGATAACGATAGAAATTAATCCACCCACAACAAGAGAATCAAGTGCACCAATCATACCAGCCACTAATGACACTAACTGGATAAGTGTTAATACAAGCATCACTGGTTTAGTAACTGATACAGAAGGCATACGACTAGGTGCTTCCTTTGTACCCTCAACATCTTCATAAGGGATCTTATGATCAGTACATTCTTCAACTAATTCAGCTAAATCAGCCACTTCAAATTCTAATGAAGAAAGCTGTGCAATCACTCCTTCTTTAGAATAAATAGTGAGTGTCTTACCATCATCTACTAGTTTAGTAATGTCTTCATAAGCATACTTCTTTTCATTATTACCTTCTTTAAAAGTAATATCATCTTCAGTCATCATATAAGAGAAAGTCTTCTTCTTGTTCACCTTTAAAGTGATATAAATCATAAGTAGAAGCCCGATGACACCAAGCCCTGTAATCACATAATAACCGTCTTTTGCTTCTATAAAGCCAAGAACTAACATGATAATACCAAATACAGGACAAAGGATTTTCATTGTACTAATATGAAATAGTAAACTATCCTTATATGTTACGTCTCTATTCATTTTTTTAACCTCAACTCCTTACGTATACAGTATATATTACATTAATTTTAGATGTAAACACAAGCGATAGTTGATAAATTATAGCCTTATTAAGGTGATTTATGGTAAAATAAATCTATATGGAGGTAAATGTATGAAAACTCTTACAGTTGCAGTGCCTTGTTATAATTCACAAGATTATATGAGACATGCTATCGAACCATTATTAATATGTGAAAATGATATTGAAATCTTAATCATTGATGATGGTTCTAAGGATAAGACAGGAGAAATAGGAGATTTATTAGAGGAAGAATATCCTGCAACAATCAGATGTATACATCAGGAAAATGGTGGACATGGTGAAGCAGTGAATACTGGTTTAAAGAATGCAACCGGACGCTTCTTTAAAGTATTAGACAGTGATGACTGGTTTGATGAAGCATCTTTAGTTAAAGTGATTCAGACATTAAAGAAACTTGGCAATGATGTCGATATGATGATCTGTAACTATGTCTATGATAAACCATCAAAGAATACACAGAAGCCTATTCGTTATACAAATGCATTACCTGAAAATAAGATTTTCAGATGGTATGATGTGAAATATTTCTATCCATCGCAGAACCTATTAATGCATTCAATTATCTATCGTACAGAAGTATTACGTGCAAGTGGTCTTGTACTTCCTAAACATACATTCTATGTAGATAACTTATTTGTGTATGAACCTATTCCATTTGTTCAAACTATGTATTATCTAAATGTTGATTTATATCATTATTTCATTGGTCGTGATGATCAGTCAGTGAATGAAACAGTGATGATTGGACGTATTGATCAGCAGATCAGAGTGAATAAACGTATGATTGATGCGATTGATATTGATAAGCTTAAATCACGTAAGATGAGAAAATACTTAATTAAGTATTTATCTATGATTACTACAGTAACTACAGTACTCTGCGTAAAGAGTGGTACAGAAGAAAACCTACAGAAACGTAATGATTTATGGGCTTATATGAAGGATACAAAGCCTGCCGTTTATAAGGAAGTAAAGAAGACTGCGTTAGGTCTTGCTATGCAATTAAATGATCCACTAGGACGTAAATTAATCGTTGGTGGATATAAACTTGCACAGAAACTATTTGGTTTCAATTAACAGTGATTCTATCACTGTTTTTTTTATGTTGACTATTACCTACTGAATCGATAGAATAAAATTTGGGTGATTAAATGATTAAGAAATTCATAAAGACTCATGAACATGCATGGGTTCTTGTCTATTTTGTATTTTATATGCCTTGGTACTTTGGCTTACAACAAAGAGATATTAGTCATTTCTTTGATATGTATGTAGGATTAGACCGTATCATACCATTTGTACCAGCATTTATTATTCCTTATATCTATTGGTTTTTATTTGTTGCAGGAACTTTGTTATTCTTGTTTTTCTATGATGCAGATGAATTCTATCGTGGCTTTTCATTTCTAGCCTGTGGTATGACTATTTCACTTATCATATTCACAATCTTCCCAACAACATTCTGTCATCGTCCAGAAGTACTTACAGGGAATGCCTTTGAACAATTCTGGTTAAGATTTATTTATGGGGCAGATAAACCAACTAACGTATTTCCAAGTATTCATGTATTTAATTCAATAGGATGTGCGATAGCACTTATTAAATCAAAGAAATTCAAAGACAATAAATCAATGCATATATTTGCGACTATCTCAGCAGTACTTATTACATTATCTACAATGTTCATCAAACAGCATTCATTTATGGATGCTGTAGCAGCAAGTATAATCGCATATGTGCTCTATCAGCTCATTTATAAGAGAGAACATCCACGTTTACGTCAATTTGTATATTCTAAGTTTCCTAATAAAGGCTAAAGGTGTCAGTAAAATGACACCTTTTTAATCGCAATAGTTTATTATGATTGAAAGTTTTACGGTTTAAAACCGCAAAACTATTGTTGAAATGGTAGTTTTGCGATTCCATATACATGGAAGAGGTGATTGTATGATAGAAAGACCACTATATTTAGACAAAATCATGCCTTTTGTAGATACTCCATTTGTGAAAATATTGACTGGAGTTCGACGCTGCGGTAAATCAACAATTCTGAAAATGATTATTAAAAAAATCAAAAAAGAAAAGAATGTGGACGATGAACAGATTCTTAATTATCGCTTTGATTCTATGGAATATGAAGATATGACTACAAAAGAATTGTATCTGGAATTGAAGTCAAAAATAATACAATCAAAAAGACATACTTATTCTTAGATGAGATACAAGAAATTGAAGGATGAGAAAAAGTAGTGAATACGCTTGCTTCAGACTTTGATGTAGATATCTATATTACAGGATCCAATTCAAGAATGATGTCTTCAGAGATATCTACATATCTAACAGGCAGATATATTACTTTTCATATTTATACTTTGTCATTTGAAGAATATCTTATGTTCAAGAAAAGCTATACGACTCTTAAGGATTTGAAACAGGAATTTAGCCAATATGTACGATTGGGTGGATTCCCTGCAACTCATTTACAGGATTATTCTCAGGATGAAGTTTACACGATTGTGAAGGACATCTATAATTCTACTATTTTTTCTGATATTGTACGTAGAAACCAAGTCAAGAAGATAGACCAGTTAGAAAGAGTTGTAAAATATACGTTTAATAATATTGGAAATACATTTTCTGCAAAATCAATTTCTAATTATTTCAAATCAGAACAGAGAAAAATTGATAATGAAACAGTTCATAGTTACTTAGAGAAATTACAGAAAGCCCATATTCTTCATAAGTGTTCTCGATATGATCTTCAAGAAAAAAATATATTAAAAACACAGGAGAAATTCTATCCTGCAGATGTTTCTTTGCGTTATTCTGAATTGGGCTATACTGTAGATAATGTTGCTTCATCTCTAGAAAACATAGTATATTTAGAACTTAAAAGAAGAGGCTATAATGTTTACATAGGCAAGACAAAAGATAAAGAAATTGATTTTGTTGCTACAAAACAAAATGAAAAAATCTATGTTCAGGTGACACAAGAAATCAAATCTGAAAAAACACAGAAAAGGGAATATGAACAACTTCTAGAAATCAGAGATAATTATCCTAAGTATGTTGTGATGGCAGATGATTTTGCGGGTGGTAACTATGAAGGAATAAAAACAATGAACATAGTAGATTTTTTATTAAGTAAAGAGTATTAGAAATGAGGTGAGAAACTCATTACCAGAAAAGAAGTGAGATACTGTAAAATGTATAGGGTATTTGAATAATATAGAAGTAATCATTTCTTCTAACTTTTGATGAATCGATTGATCATCATCTATAATCGCAATATGAAACATAACATCCTCCCTGTTTAGAGAGATAATAAAAAAATATATTATATTTTGTCAATGACAGTATATAATCCCTAAGATGACTAGGATTTGTTATTACATTATTTGACCATCAAATGATAAATCCTTATAATAGGGAAAAAGGAGTGGGGAGAATGGCGAAAACTATTGTTGGTGCAGTATTAGAAAATGATCCAGCATCACGTAACTGGTTCAATGTCATATTGAACTATCCAGGTGTACATGCTATCTTTTTTTATCGCATCAATCATTTCTTATGGACAAAATGTCATATGAAATTAATTGCACGTTTCCTGTCACAAGTAGCACGCTTTTTTACAGGGATTGAAATTCATCCAGGTGCAACCATTGGTAAACGATTATTTATTGACCACGGTATGGGAGTTGTAATTGGGGAAACAACCATTATTGGTGATGATTGTTTATTATATCAAGGTGTGACTCTTCGAGGGGTAGGTACAGGAGAACATACATGTAAAAGACATCCAACCTTACACAATAATGTAATGATTTCAGCTGGTGCAAAAATCATTGGTGATATTACTATTGGAGATAACAGTATTGTAGGTGCGAATTCAGTTGTATTGAAAGATGTACCACCGAACTGTACAGTAGTAGGTGTTCCTGGTATGATTGTGAAAGAGAATGGTGTCAAAGTACATCGCGAATTATAAAAAGGGGCATAAGCCCCTTTGTAAGTGTCTCAGTAGCTCAGCTGGATAGAGCATTCGCCTCCTAAGCGAAAGGTCGTAAGTTCAAATCTTATCTGGGACGCCAGCTAACAACGCCGGAAGCCTTTATTTTCAAGGGTTTTCGGCTTTTTTTATGAATAGGTAAGAAGAAACTCTTTCACTATATGAGATGAAACTTTAATCTAAAATTTAATTTTTGATAACCTCTCCAGATTCGAACGGTTGTTATAAGACAAAATCGCCAGCTAATTTTTAGCAGAAAACGGGCTGTTCTTGCTAATGAAAATGCTCTTCCTGCTAATCAGCTCCAAAATCGTGCCAAAAATCCAGATAATCAAAAAAGGCGGATGTTTTGAGTACCATGCAGTTGTTTGAGTAACATATCTGTTTCCTTCTAAGTAGCCATCCTCACGCTTGCCAGCATCTAACACTTTGGCAATGCTCTGTGCAACCGATGGCTTTTCAGCCAAAACTAATTTCATTTACATCTGCTTCTTTCGCAAAAAATAAGCAGCCACACACCGTAGTGAATGATTGCTATATAAAAAGTTCAGAAAGGATTTTTGCAACCTAACACAATTTTCTGTTTAATAACCTCCGTCATAGTAAAAATATCTACCTCATTTGTATATGAAATGAGGTAGATAAATAATTTGTGACTTAGATTTTTACATATCCTGTAGCCGGACCTGAACCGACCTTCGCAATGTACTTACTCTTAACTAAATCTGCCAGAGTGCGTTCCACCGTGGTTTTGCTTATATCAGGGAGAGCATCCATAATTTCTTTCTTTGTGATTTTACCAACTTTCTGATCAATCATCGCTTTAATTCTTTCTGGCTTAGAAAGAGTGCGGTCCTTTAAATGTTCTACACGGCTTTCAAATTCATTATATGCTTTCAACATGATACCCAGATAATACTTAACAAAAGGCTCATAGCTGTTCTCATTTTCATGCCATCCTGTCGAACTTGCCTGTAATGCTTCATAGTAAGTTTCCTTTGTTTTTTCAATCAACATTTCCATGCTGACATATTTTCCTACAATATATCCTGCCTTATAGTACAAAAGAAGCGACAGTAAACGGCTCATGCGTCCATTACCGTCATTGAAAGGGTGAATACAGAGGAAATCCAGAATAAACATAGGTATCAAAAGTAATCTATCAATTTTATCAGTATTCCATGCTTCTAAAAAATGTCTGCACAATTCATCCATAGCTTCCGTAGTCTGAAAGGCAGGAACCGGAATAAATCTTGCTTTCTGGTGACCTTCTGCATCTGTTTCTGCAATTACATTATCAGCATTTTTATATTCTCCACCGGAACCGGCGTAGGAATACAAATCACGATGAAGCTGCAAAATAATATTAGGTCTGGGTACAATATACTCATAGCTTTCGTGGATTGTAGAAAGCACCTCTCGGTAACCTGAGATTTCCTGCTCAGATCGATTTCTTGGTTCTGCCTTTTGGCTGACCAATTCTTCTAATCTCTTATCTGTTGTATAAATACCCTCAATACGGTTAGAAGCACCTGTACTTTGAATCAAAGCAACTTCAAGAAGGGTTTTCAATTCATCAATATTAGCTTCCAAAAAAAGCTCTTGCTTACCTTTGTGCTCATGAATTTTTCCAATCATTTGCACAATTTCAGGAGTAAGCAACTTTTCTGGCTCTTTTATATAATCAAAAGCTTTCATGTTATCTACCTCATTTCAGAATTATCTGCCTCATTTTACTCTAAAATGACGGAGATTTCAATGGGATGAGGCAGATAAATTTTCCGGTTACTATGACTGATATAATAGTATGCACACCTACCACACAGAATATTCAAGATGTCGCTTTCAAAACACAAAATATTTTATTTCTTGAAAGCAGATGCTATGTAAAGGCAATCCGAAGATTGCCCCAGGCATCAAGCCTATCCCAATAGAGTCAACTTAAGAAGTTGGCTCCATTGGGATAATGATTATGATGCTTTCTGGGATAAGGTATATATTTGTGTTGATAAGAATACATGTAATAATAAGTATTTGTAGGAATATGCATAAATCCATTTTTTGGAATAAGTCTCTTTTGTATAAACAACTTTTACAGATTATGGTACAATAAATAAAGAAATATTTTGAATATATTACTAACTTTAAGTGAACTTAAAGTTTAATTGTAATAGTAGGGGATGTTGCAAGAGAAAATGAGAAAGTTAAGGTTTTATGGTTTGTTTTAATCTAAGAGATCGGAGAAGAAGATATGAGAAAGAAAACTACAAAGAAAACAACTACAAAAGCAGCTGTTGTTAAGGAAGAAACAGTAACAACAGCTGCTAAGGATACAACAAAAGAAGCTGCTCCTGTAAAGGAAACAGTTACTAAAGTAGAAACAGTAACAGAAGCTGAACCTAAAAAAGCGACCGCTAAGAAGACTACAACTACAAAGAAAACAACAGTTAAAAAAACTGCTCCTGCAAAAGAATCAACTAAGAAGACTACAGCTGTAAAGGCTGAAACTAAAAAGGTAGAGCCTGTAAAGGAAACAGCTACTAAGGTAGAAGCAGTAAAGGAAGCTGAACCTAAAAAGGAAACAGCTAAAAAGACTGCAACAAAGAAAGCAACAACTAAGAAGACTACAGTTGCTAAGAAAACAACAGCTAAAAAATCTGCAGCTAAGACAGAAACTGTAAAAGAAGAAGCACCTAAAAAGACAACTAAGAAAGCAACTGTAAAGAAGACAACTAAGAAGGCTACAGCTACTAAGAAAGAAACAGTTAAGAAGGAAGAACCTGAAGTAGAAGAAACAGTAGCTCCTGAAGTTGAAAAGAAGGTTGAAGTAGAACCTGAAGTAGTTGTTCAGGAAACTCCTGCTCCAGCTCCAGTTGATTTAGGACCACGTAGAAGTGTAGCATTCATTGGTTCTGAATGTTATCCATTTGTAAAGACAGGTGGATTAGGAGATGTTATGTCTGCTCTTCCTAAGAGTCTTGCTAAGTTGAATTGTGATGTTAAAGTTATTATTCCTAGATATAAATGTATTCCACAGAAGTTCCAGGAAAAGATGGAATATAAAGGTTCATTCTCTATGGACTTATGTGCAGATGGTAAACAGTATTATGTAGGTATTATGGAATACCAGGAAGATGGCGTTGTTTATGATTTTATTGATAACGATGAATTCTTCTCTTGGGGTAATCCATATACTAATCTAATCGATGATATTCCTAAATTCTGTTATTTTGGTAAAGCGGCTCTTGCAGCACTTAATTATTTAGATTGGACACCTGATGTTGTACATTGTCATGACTGGCAGGCTGCTTTAGTTCCACTCTATTTAAGAACATGCTTTAAAGACAGCAATGTAGGACGTGCAAGCTGCGTACTTACTATTCATAACTTAAGATTCCAGGGAATCTATGATAGAAAGACTATTCAGTATTGGTCAGGACTTCCTGATTATGTATTTAATAAAGACTGCCTCACACAGAATTGGTTGGATGCGAATATGTTGAAGGGTGGTATTACTTATAGTAATGTTGTAACTACAGTAAGTAATACATATGCTGGTGAAATCCAGACTGAAGAATATGGTGAAGGTCTTGAAGAACACTTAAGATATCATCATAACATGCTTGTAGGTATCGTAAATGGTATTGATACAGATATCTGGAATCCAGCAACTGATAAACTATTAGCTGCGCCATATGATAGTATGAATGTTATTGAAAACAAGAAAGCAAATAAGAAAGCTTTACAGGAATCATTAGGATTAGAAGTAGATGATCATAAGATTGTTATTGGTTTGATTTCACGTTTGACTAACCAGAAGGGTCTAGATCTTGTAAATAGTGTAATTCCACATATTATGGATGAACATACACAGGTTGTTGTATTAGGTACAGGTGATGCCGAATATGAAGATGCATTCCGTTATTATGAAAACGCGTATAAGGGTAACTTCTGTGCTTATATTGCCTACAATGAAAATGTAGCACATAACATCTATGCTGGATGTGATGCATTATTAGTACCATCTAGATTTGAACCATGTGGATTAACTCAGTTAATTAGTATGAGATATGGTTCAGTACCAATCGTAAGAGAAACTGGTGGATTAAAAGATACAGTACAGCCTTATAACTTATTTGATAACACTGGTAATGGATTTACATTCGATAGATATGAAAGTGGACTTTTATATGATGCAATCAATCGTGCTAAGACACTTTACTTCGAAAGTAGACCATACTGGGATGATATGGTAGTTCGTAACATGAACAAAGATGTCTCTTGGGAACAGAGTGCAAAACACTACAAAGATATGTATGTAGGATTAACACCTAAATATTAAAGCAAACAAAAATGCAATGTTAGAAATCTAACGTTGCATTTTTTTCTCCCAATATAATTATTTATCTCCCAAAAATGATATCGATTTGGGAGAAAAAAGATAGAACTTGGGAGATAATCTTAATAACTATTAGACAACATATAAATTATTTAGGGATAAGGAGAATAAGAATGAAAGAATTATTTCACAGAACAAGTGTTAGAAAATATCTAGATAAGCAGGTAGAGGATGAAAAAGTAGAAATGATGTTGAAGGGTGCTATGGCTGCACCATCTGCAGGAAACCAACAGCCTTGGGAATTCTATGTAGTTAAAAATAAAGAAACAATAGAAAAGCTATCAAAAACAAGCCCTTATGCATCATGCTGTGCATCTGCACCTCTTACTTTTGTTGCATGTTATCGTATTAACTGTAGAATGCCTGAATATGTCCATATTGATATGAGTGCATCAGTAGAAAATCTTCTATTAGAAGCAGATTCACTTGGACTTGGTGCTGTATGGTTAGGTATTGCACCATTAAAAGAGAGAATGGATGCAGTGCGTGAAGTATTAAATATACCTGAAAACTTAGAAGCTTTCGCAATTATTGCATGTGGATATCCTGAATCAGTGCGTCCTCAACAGAATCGTTTTGATAAAGATAGAATACATTACGTGTTATAAAAGCACATTTTTGTAGATGAATCTAAGAAATTTTCAAAATAATTGAGTATGATCCTTATAGGAGGAGTAATCTGTGAGGAACTCGATTTAAAAAAACGCTAATATAATATATAATATTAGCAAGAATGTAAATGTGAGGTGATATTATGGATGAGATACTTAGTTGTATGAATGATGGTGTTTTGAATTTAAAAAGTTTAAAAGAAGTGAATGTATCTAGACAGTCTATTTATAATTTCATAAAGAGAAATAGTATGGAAAAGGTAGGACCGGGCATTTATATCGCAAAAGATGCATTGGAAGATGAAGCTTATGTATTATCGTTACGTTGTCCAAAAGGAGTGGTATCTCACGATGATGCTTTGTATTATTATGGTCTAGTGGATCGAGAACCTATGATTCATAATATTACGATGTATTCTGGTTATAATCCAACTACCTTAACTCGCGCTGGCTATAAAGTGTATACTGTAAAGAGAGAATTATTGGATTTGGGTAAAAAAACTGTTATAAACCAATTTGGTCATGAGATTCCAATGTATGATTTAGAAAGAACAGTTTGTGATTTGGTAAGAAATAGAAGTAATTTTGAAATACAGGATTTTAATGCGGCATTAAAATCCTATGTAAAAAGAAATGATAAGGATCTAAACCGTTTAATGTGTTATGCGAAGACATTTAGACTGGAAAAAATAATTAAACAATATATGGAGATATTGTTGTAATGTGTTTGAAAATAGTACTATGGAGGACAAAACAATGGATAAGATGGATGATATCTCTTTTGGCACGAAGTACTTGAAATGATTATGAAAAATACGAACTTTAAAAGGACCTGCTCATTTGAACAGGTTCTTTTACATGAAGGACTCTACAACATAGAGTCTCTTTTCTTTCTTATTCCATAGCATGATTATTTCACTATGGTCTTCATGTGACTTATACCAATAGACACAATCGGTGTGTTGAGGACGACTTATTGCAAGTACATTAATTTCATCTAACCACTTATTTGTTGCATCTATATAGTGACCATCATAGATTGTTTCTCCTTGGTCTTTTTTCCAGGAAAACATCTTTTTGATAGGTTCTTCATTCTCATATGTAAAAACATGATAACGGACACCATCTCCATTAAAACTTGATCCAGCATCCTTACTATATACTTCAGAATAATCAGAATCTGAAGGAATAGATATATTCCAGTTCTCTTTGATTACATGATTATAGTCTTTAGAATAATTCCAATACATTACACCACTTACAATAATCATACAGGCAAATATGATAGATATAATCGTTTTCTTCTTCATAGGAACACCTCCTTTAGTCTGCGAGTTCTTTTAGAGTATCTCCGGTAATTCTATATACTGTCCAATCTGACATAGGCTTGGCACCTAGAGATAAATAGAAATCAATACTAGGCTTATTCCAGTCTAGACACCACCATTCTAAACGTCCACAGCCACGTTCTACTGCAATAGAAGCGAGCTTCTTAAGAATTGCCTTACCATAACCGTTTCCACGATATTCTGGTTTTACATACAAATCTTCTAAATAAATACCAGAACGTCCTAGGAATGTAGAAAAATTATGGAAGAATAAGGCAAAACCTATTTCTTTATTATCTACTACCGCAAAAATAACTTCTGCTTTTTGCTTATCGAATATCCATGTTTCAAGTGTGGCTTCATCTGCTACCACTTCATCTAGCATCTTCTCATAAGCAGCTAACTCTTTGATGAATTGAAGAATGAGTGCTGTATCACTACGTTTCGCAAATCTGAATGTAAGAGTCTTGTTCATGGTCATTCCCTCCGTTTATCTCATTATACTAATAGAATATATTGTAATGGACTTAAGTTTTCTTAAGATAGAGAAATGAATTGTTCAAAAAATTACATAACTTCTTTTATGTAATTGATCAAAAATAATGAAATTAGATAAAAATCGTCAAATTTACATAAATTTTCACCAAAATAACATAAATGATTTATGTAATAATGATCAAATTAGATAAATGAATGAAAAATAACATAAACTTTCACCAAAATAACATAACTGTTTGATGTTAAAACAGTAAATAAACTAAATATTAGATAAAATAAGCAAACTCATTTAGTTTAATTGATGAAATAAACTAATTATTCTACAAAATAAACAAACTCACTTGGATTAATTTGGTAAATAAACTAACTCATCATAAAAAGACTTATTTAATAATTGATATGGTCCCTTATAGAGGGATTTTTTTATGCAATAAAAAAAGAACTCCAAGGAGTTCCTTTGAAGGTTTTAGGTCTCCATATCGACCTTTTCTTCCTATCCATTAGAATATTTTGGGAAAGAAAATCAAACTAAATATTAAATGAATATCATCTGTGTTTTGTACAATAAGATACATTCTTTCTTTTAAGACTGCTTTCTTTACAAACACTTAACTGGAATATGCAAGTGAATTACTTCTACTATTACTATAATGGTCATAGTCAAAGGAAAGTGATGAGAATGAAAAGAGTAATAATGGGGTTATGTTGTAGTGTGATGATATTAACGAATTGTCATAATGTATTAGGTCTTAGTACAAGTATTGAACTTGATGGTGGAAATAAAGAATCACAGGTAGTAGAAAAAGAACCAGTAAAAACAGGAGATGTGTCTAGTAATACTATTAAGGAATTAGGCTTACTCTTAACAGGAAGCTTATTATTAGGTGTTGCTGGATTCTCAATGAAGGAGGAACGTCATGAAGAAGAATAGAATCATCATAATATGTATTGCGTTATTTATAGTATTGGCAGGATCTTTTACTGCTTATCATTTCATTCATTCTTCTCAAGAAAATACAAGTGGTGTAGTGATTGATAAAGATGCCACAGAATGGAAAAAAGAACTCCCTAATCAAGGTGATCAAGGAATTAAGATACCAGGCTATGGAAACTTAAGTGTAGGGGCAGGAGAGAAGAAATGGAATATCACATTATTGAATCCTGAAGGGAATAACTGTTACTTCAAATACAATATTACTGTAGGAGAACACAGTGATCCTATCTATACATCAGATTATATTGAACCAGGTAAAGCTATTAAATCCTTTAAGGTCAATAAATCACTTAATAAGGGGGATTATACTATTTATATGAATATTGAAACATATTCTATGGATGGAAAGAATACAAGGATGAATGGAGCAAGTGTAAAAGCAAACTTGCAGGCTGTATAGAAATAACAGATTACATTCTGTCTATATAGATACAATTGAATATGAATATTTCAAGGAGGGAAACAATTATGAAAAGAACTATGACAGCAGTTTGTACAACTCTCGTGACAGGTATGATGATGATTACTCCAGCTTTTGCAGCGAATACATCAACTGGACATACTGATATCTCATTATTTGTCCCTAATGATCCTATTTATACTGTGACAGTACCAGAGAAGGTGACTTTAAGTGCAACAGAACATACACAAGTTCCTGTTACTGCAAGTGATGTACAGTATATCCCGGAAGGTAAGAAGATCTCAGTTACATTAAAGAAGGGTAATGGTGTATATGGTCGTCTTTACTTAACTGGAGATAAGAATAACGGGAATAAGCCATACTTGATGACTATTATGATCAAGGGTACAAGTGGAGATTTTAAGATGGGTGCACTTGAAAAACAGATCAAGGGTATGGAACTTGCTTCATTTACTGATAATGGTACTACCAACTATGAAATGTATCCAGTATCACAGGATTATCCTGAAGAACAAGGTAAAGTAGATTCTAACCTTGCTATACAGAAGGGTGTTCATTACACTGGTTGGATTGATTATGGCATCGGATTATACGATATCAAATAAGGTGAACAACTATGAAAAAAACAATAACCTGTGCACTAACTGCATTAATGGCAGTTTCATCTTTATCACTTCCTGTTTATGCGCAGGATGCATCTACTGAATTCTCATTTGTGAAAAAGAATAATCCGACTTATACAGTTTCTATTCCTTCATCACTTGCATTAAGTGAAGAAGGTACACCTATGACTATTGAAGCTAAGGACGTAGCTTATTTAGATGGTAAGAAGGTATCAGTAACTGTAGCAGGAACAAACTATTATCGTAATCAGTTAGTTTTACAAGCAAGAACATCTAAACCATCATATACTGGTGTGATTCGTTATCAGTTAATTAGTCCTGATAATAAAGTATATGAAACTAAAGGTGATGATACAGTAACAGGTACAGAACTTGCTTCGTTTACTGAAAATGGTACTGTGACTTATACAGTTAAACCAGTACTCTATGATAAGATTAACTTAGAACCAGGATTAAAATATACAGGTACTATGAACTTTGGAATTAGTCTTACAGACTAACTTAAAGCGTTAACTTTAGGGTTAACGTTTTTTTGTGTCTATACAATGTAAGGATTTTCTAATTATATAGTTTGTGAATATAGATGTGAGTATTGAGCATCTGATGAAAATAGAACTATTTTCCAATAATCGTATGATATAATGAGAGGCAATCTAATATGAAGGGGGATTAATTATGCATTATAGATTAGGAAGGGAACTCAAAGCATTATCAAAGATTTTTACGCTAATAGGTATACTAGTGAATGCATTTCTTTTGTATTTTTATCTAGGAAATAATTATTTACTAAGTAGAAAAATCTATTACGCAGTCATTTTCGTATTCTTAATGATTCTTGTATGGGTATTTGGAAAGGCAATAAATGGAATAGGGGTCATGCTTACAACTCAGGGTAAGATGTTACATGAGCCAAAGATAGAAGAGCCTGAAAATGAAGAATCTATCAAAAGTACATTTATGGCTTTCTGCCATGCATTCAAGAAGAATAAAAAAGTATTTGTTTCACTCATTGTCGTATGTGTTCTTCTACTTGGTGGTGGTATCTATGCGAAAGTAAATTATGATATTAACCATGTATATGATGGAATATGGAAGATAGAAGGAGACTTAGAAGGAAATTATTTTGATATACGTGGTGATGATGTAGCATTCTTTGAAACAAATAGGGGTGAGGAGAAAAGAGAATCAGAGTATAAGTGTATATATGCAGGAAGTCGAACAAATAACGAAGTAAGATTCTATTGTTATACTTATAATTATACAAGTACGTATGATTATAAATCAAAAGAGATTGATCAGACTATTCACCTTAATAGAATAAACAATAATGAACTTGAAGTAAATGGAAAGAGATATAATAGAATTCCAGATTAGAGCGCGTGAGCGCTCTTTTTTATGAAAAAAACTTGATCCCTGCATCAATATAAAGAATATAGGTGGGGATGAATGCCATTAATGCATTTGATTGAGAAATTCTTGAGTAAGGAATGGTATAATACATATAGGAAGCTTAATATATGTATTTTACGATTAGGCAGCAGGCGAAGCATCTGTTCAAGGAAGACTATCGTTCTATCAGGAAATTATGTCTTATAGCGAAAAAACTTACTAAGCAGGCAATCTATAACATCAGACAGCACTACTTTGCAGAAGGCAAGTATTTTAACTATTAGAAGAACTATGCACTTCTGAAGACGTCTGATAACTATAGTACGCTTAATTCTGACATGGCACAGCAGATACTGAAGGAAGTAGGTGGTTCATTCAAATCATTCTTTGGTCTACTTAAGCAGGAATTAGCTATTCGATTTATAGGGGATTTATGCATAACAAGCAACCATTTTCGGTTGCAAAGAAAATTAAACTGTTTAAATGCATGAATGGAGTGAAAAATATGTGTTGGGATAAAAATATGGAAAAAAAGTATTTGAAGTATGTAATATTAGTACATGAAAATATAAATAAATGTACAAAAAAGCAGGAAAATGTTAATGTGTACAGACAAAGGAAGGAGGATGTTATATATGGGTTATGATGTTTTAGAAGTATGTCGTCATGTGATTAATTACAGCAATGAACAGGACTATGGTATTTCTAATTTAAAACTACAAAAGGTTCTTTATTTTATTCAGGCTTATTTTCTAATTGACAAAACAAAAAATGCACCTTGTTTTGATGATAAAATCGAAGCGTGGAATTTTGGCCCAGTTGTTCCTGCTGCATATCATGAGTATAAGCAATATGGTAGTGGAGATATCCCAATAATAGAGTCTTATATTTTATTTGATACGGACAATATTTGGAATACTGAAAGAGTAAAATTTAATGATGATGTTATTACTGATGAAGATAAAAATCGCATTAATAAAGTTGTAGATAAGTTTTCAGATTATTCAGCAACTGATCTTGTTGCGATAACACATAGGCAGTCTCCTTGGATGGATGCTTATGCTCCATATAGAAATAATGAGATTACACTTGATGCGATAAAGGAGTATTTTAATGCCTAATGATGATTTAGAAAAATTATTGCGCACTGAAGATAAGAAAACTTTAGTGATCGAAAATTCATCAAAATATAATAATACTAAGAGAAAAATGAATAGTATTTGTCAGGCATTATCAATGGAGTCACGAGAATATGATCCAAAGGTGACAGTTAGGAATATCAATGCTTATATAGAGTCGCCAGATAAATTAGAAAGAATTCTATATTCAGAAATTAGTAACTATATTTACTCTTTAGAAATGGAACAAAGAGGAATCTTCGCGACTAATGTTGAGAAGTTACTACTCTATTCATAGGATGAGAAAAATCATGTTGGTGCAGATACTAAAAAAATAATTGTTAAAATTTATGATCATTTTCAATTGGCGATAAGTCAAATAGAAAATGCAAATAATATTTTTGCGGCTAGTATTGAAGATGCGAAGGTTAAACTGTAGCAACAGGTGAAAGGCGTAGAAAAGGAGTATATATCTATACTGGGTATATTTGCTTCGATCGTTTTAGCGTTTGTTGGTGGAATTACATTTTCTACATCTGTCTTACAAAGCATCTCCGCAGCTAGTATATATAGGTTGTTGCTGACTATTGATTTTTTAGCGTTTGTTCTTATTAATACTATTTACATCTTGGTTAAGTTTATCTTTACAATTAATGATAAAGATGCGAAATTATTTAAAATAGAAAAATTGAATTGGACTTGCTTGATAATTGCTATAGTTGTTATTGGTTCATGGCTATTTAGCATTAAAGAACTTCAAGAGTTTATTTCAGATTTGTTACCTTGGGGTAAATAAGTCAAATATCATAGAAGGGTTACTGGATGTTATGCATCCAGTAACCCTTTTTAAGTGGAATATTAGGAGAAAACTCTATCCTTCCTGTTTTTATATCTAATTAATTGTATGGTTTATTGTATATGTTGTATAAGTGTTTTAATAAACTGATCATATGTCTTAGAACACATAACTTCACGTTGGAATTTGGTGTTATTAACGAGTTCAATAAATACATCATATAAGTGTTCCATGTTAAGACTGTCTCCGTTCTTGATTGCTAGAAGGAATACAATTCTAACAGTTTCATCACCATTCCACTTAAGTGGTTCATCTAATATTGCAACAGCAACTTTTGTTTGTTTTGCAAAAACATTCAATGGATGTGGTAATGCAAATACATCATTCATATTTGTATTGGAGAGCTCTTCACGTTTATAGACAGAATCAAGATAATCATCTCCAATAATATCTTCATTGAGTAAAAGAGTACTGAGTTCTTCTAACAATTCATTTTTTGAGTTCACTTTTTTCTTGTGAACAAATAAAGAAGAGTCAAAGAACTTTTTGATTTTATCATATTTACTTTGATCTATTGATGTGATTAAACGAGACACCATTTCAATATCCTGTTGATTAAGAGAGAAATCTACTGTAATTGTTGGTACATATGACTGATCTATAGGAATTGTTGAAATAACAAAGTCTATCTCTTTGAAATCATTTTCTGTATAGCTTAGATATTCTATAAGAGAAAGTCTTTTGACAACGGTCAATTTATTCGCAAAGACATTATGTAATCTTGCTTCCAACATACGTGCTGTTGCCTGTCCTGAACCACATACAAGATAAACGGCTTTTTTCTTGATAGAGCCAGAAAAACATCTTTCTATAGCTGCACCAATATGTAAAGCGATATATCCTATATCATCTTCAGGGAAAGAAATAAGACTAGATTCTTGACTAAGAATAGTCTTTGAAATCTCAAATGGTAGAGGATAGTTTGTCTTAATGGTATTTAATAAAGGGTTTTTATTCTCTAAATGAAGTTCCATCATCGATATTGAAGTGCGAAAATGATAGAAAAGATCGGATCTTAGTATTTTGTCATCCCTTAAGTCAAAATTGTATCCTTTATAGATACCTTCTAAGAAAGAATCAATAAGATTATGTATAGAACGATCATCTATAGAATTATTGTTGTACTTAATATTAGAAATAAAATGAAGTGAAATATATTGTTTTTCACCACGAGTAATTGTTATGTCATAATAATTACTTAATGATTCACATATCTCATTCATAATTTCCTTAATATTGTTAGGAATTTCTGTGTTATTCATAACACTAATGTAGTCATCATTAAGTATTCTGGAAATTATTAATGCAAAATAAGTAGTAAGATTCTTTAATTTATAGTCATCTGTTTGAATTTTATGTTTATTGAAAACTTGAATTAATAAAGAAACAATATAATTGAGTTCAACATCGTTGTAGTAAATCTTTTCTCCTTTAGAAAATGCAGAAACAGTTGGATATTCATTTAACGGATGTGTTTCATTCACGATACAATCTCGTTTATCAGATTCATTACCGATGATTTTTATTCCAATACCAGGCTTTACAATGTATTCAAGATTATAAAGTGGTAGGCATTTCTTTATTATTTTTATGTAATTAGAGAATGTGTTTTTTGAAACATAAACTAGGTCAGCCAGATCATCAGTTGAAATATAATCGTGTGAATAAAGCAGTTTGTTCAATATGAAACGTATTCTATCTTCACTGGAATCAAGATCAATAGAATCAGATTCTTTAGATATTATGCTATCTAGAAATGAATTGAACGTATTTTCATCTTCAATTTCCAAATAATAACCAGCTTTCCTTTTTAGTTGGACGCTTGCTCCCTGTAATTCATTATTTAAATTATTGATATCGGTACGAATTGTGCGTTCTGATACTTTAAATAAATCTGTTAACTTTGCAGCAGTAGTGTAATCATTACTATGTATATAATTAAAAATATCTTCAATTCTTTTGTAATTAAACATGGTTATCCTCCTTTCTCTATCTTTATTATTAATATTAGCGACTTTTTTTAAATTGACAACCAAAACCATTTCCACTTAAAAGTGGAAGCGCTTAATGTGAGAACACTTACATTTCCTTTTGGAAGTGGAAATTGCATAAATTGAGAAATGGAAGAAGATTATTTATACTAGGTATTGTCGAAGAGAGGTGAACAGCAATGAACGAATTACTAAACGAACAGACAACATTCCTAGATGTTGATGAGAAAGACAAAGATGGCATTCTTAAGTTTATCAGTCATAAAGCAAAACTGCTTGATATTACTGATGATGAAGATGCTTTATATCATGACTTTCTTGAAAGAGAAAAAGAATTCTCAACAGGATTGCAAGATGGATTTGCAATTCCACATGCACGAACAGATAACGTTAAGAAAGTAACAGTTATGTTCTTACGAAATAAAAATGGTATTGATTGGCAGACTCTAGATGACAAGCCAGTTAAATATATTTTCGCATTACTAGTACCTAAGCAGAGTGCTGGTGATGTGCATTTGAAGATGATTTCTTCACTTGCAACAGCATTATTAGAAGATGAATTTAAAGATACAATTATTTCATCAAATGATAAGGCTGAATTAACACGTTATATTTTAAAAATGATGGAGGAGGAAAATTAAAATGAAAGTTGTTGGTATCTCAGCTTGTCCAGCTGGTTTAGCGCATACTCCAATGGCTGCAAAAGCATTGGAAAAGGCTGGAAAGAAGATTGGTTTTGATGTCAAGATGGAACAACAGGGTTCAATGGGGCAGGTTAATGCTATTACAAAAGAAGAAGCTCAGGCAGCTGACTTTGTATTAATTGCATCTGATCAGCATATTGAAGGTATGGACCGTTTTGAAGGTAAACCAGTTATTCGTGTCAATATTACAACTTGTATTAAGGCACCTGAAGCAGTTTTAAAGAAATGTGCTAAAGCTGTTGAAGCAAAAAAAGGATAAAAAAATTCATAGGCCTATTGCGGAGACCTATGAATACATACTATATAGTGAGTACGCACTCTCATTATATAGCAAAAAATTTATATTGAGGAGAAAAAGTTTATGAAAAAGTTTTTTAATGAAGCTAAAGGTCATATGATGACTGGTATCGGCTACATGTTACCACTTATCATCGGTGCTTCTTTAGTCGTTGCAATTCCATTAATTATCGCATTATGTACTGGCGTACAGAGCTTAGATCCATATGCTAAGGCAACTGGATTCTATCACACTTTATGGCAGATTCAGCAAGTAGGTTGGGCTGGTATCGGTCTTGTTAATACAGTTCTTGCTGGTTTTATTGCATACTCTATCGCTGAAAAGCCTGCTATTGGTGCTGGTTTAATCGGTGGTGCTATCGCTTCTAATTATCAGGAAGGTTTCTTAGGAGCTGTTATTGCTGGTTTCTTAGCTGGTTACACTGTAAGATGGTGTAAAAAGACATTTAACTTACCTGAATCATTCCAGTCAATGATGCCATTAGTTATTTCACCATTCTTTGCTACAGCTGTTATTGCTCTTGTAATGGGTGTTATCTTAAATACTCCATTATCAATGTTAAATACTGCATTAATTTCTTGGATTCGTACTATGACAAAATCAGGTACTAACCAGGTACTCTTAGCTATCATTTTAGGCGCTATGATTGGTTCTGATATGGGTGGACCTATCAACAAAGCTGCTTGGATGGCAGGTAACGTATTAATGGCAGAAAAAATCTATCAGCCTAACGTTTATATTAACTGTGCAATTTGTATTCCACCACTAGCATATGCTATCTCTACTGTTATTAAGAGCAAATGCTATTCAGATTCTTTCAAAGATGCTGGTAAAGGTAACTGGGTAATGGGATTTGTTGGTATCACTGAAGGTGCTATCCCATTCACATTAGTAAAAGCGTCTCGTCTAGTTCCACTTAACATGCTTGGTTGTGCATTAGGTGCTGCTGTAACATGTCTTTTAGGTGCTAAGGCTACTATTCCTCCAGTTGGTGGTATTTATGGTTTCATCACTATTGGTAGTGGATGGGCTTATTTAGTAGGTATGCTAGTAGGTGCATTATTCATCGCATTTGTTGCTCCATTACTTGCTAACTTCAACGTTGATCCAGACTCAGCAGACGAAACTATGACTGAAGACGACGTAGAAATTTCATTTGAATAAAATTTAATAAAGAAGGCATTGCCTTCTTTATTTTGTTAAGGAGAAGATTATGGCAAAGAAAATTCATATTGTTCCACATTTTCATTGGGACCGTGAATGGTATTTCACAACATCACGTTCAAAAATATATTTAATGAAGGATTTAGGAGATGTACTAAATACGTTAGAAAAAGATCCTGAATTCAAGTACTTTATGTTAGATGCACAAGGTTCATTGTTAGATGACTATATTAAATGGAGACCAGAAGATGAGGCAAGAATCAAAAGATTAGTACAGGCTCATCGACTTGTTATTGGTCCTTGGTATACGCAGAGTGATTTAATGGTTATTTCAGCTGAATCAATTGTTCGTAATATGTACTATGGTATGAAAACATGCCTTAAATATGGTCCATATATGAATGTAGGTTATGTACCAGATTCATTTGGTATGGCTGGAAATATGCCTCAGATTTATAATGCATTTGGAATTAAAGATACATTATTCTGGCGTGGTGTAACTAATGATATGGTCAAACATACAGACTATAACTGGCGTGGACATGATGGAAGTACAGTATTTGTAACTCAGATTCCTCATGGATACTATATCGGTGGTAATATTCCTGAAGATGATGAAGATGCTAAGAAATTCTGGAAAAATGAATGTTTAATCAAAGCTGGAACTGGTGCAACAGACAATATTTATTTTCCAAATGGCTTTGATCAGGCTCCTATTAGAAAAAATCTTGTTGATTTAGTAAAAAAACAGCAAGAAGCAGATCCGGAAAATACTTATGTTATTAGCTGTATTGAAGATTATATTAAAGATGTAAAAGCTGCACATCCTGAATTAGAAGAAGTAGAAGGAGAATTGATTTTAGGTAAACACAGTCGTGTACATAAATCTATTTTCTCATCTCGTTCTGATTTAAAGGCTTTAAATACAAAGCTTCAGAATTATGTAACTCATGTTTTAGAACCTTTAATGACAATGTCTTATTCTTTAGGTAATGAGTATCCACATGGTCCAATGGAAACTATCTGGAAACTATTATTTGAGAATGCAGCACATGATTCAATTGGTTCATGTATTTCAGATACTGCCAATGAAGATGTTTATATGCGTTATAAACAGGTGAGAGATATTGCGGATGCCTTAGTAGAATTACATACAAGACTTATTGCAACTAGTATTAAAAATAATGCTGATATGACTATTACATTGTTCAATACCTTACCATTTGTCAGAGATGAAATTGTAACAGCAAAAGTTTATCTTCCAGGTACAGATTTTGCTTTGAAAGATAATAAAGGCAATGATGTTAATTATACAATTCTAGAATCAAAAGATTTAACTGATTATGTTTTATCTCAGACAATTAAATTAAATCCAAGCAAGAAGGTTTATACACCTGAAAGTGTTATTGAAGCAACTATTGCAATTGAAGCTAAAAATCTTCCAGCAATGGGATATGTTCAGTATACTTTAGATTTCTCTCATTCTTCTAAGAAGGAATTAAAAGAATCTACAACAGTAGAGAATGAATTCTATTCTATTCATTTAGAAGAAGATGGAACTCTTACTATTGTTGATAAAACAAATAATCATGTTTATAAGAATCAGGCAGTATTTGAAGAGAATGGTGATGGAGGAGATTCATTTAACTATTCACCAGCACATCAGGATTTAGTGACATATTCAAAAGATCATTTAGTAGATAGTAGTATTCAGGCATCTGAATTATATGCTACATTAAATGCAGAATATAAATTACCAATTCCAAGTGATCTTGAAGAACGTGCATTAGGTAAACGTTCAATTGAACTTCCAGTTAAGATGTCTGTATCATTAAGAAAAGGGTCACCTGTTATTGATTTTGATGTACATGTAGATAATGTTGGTAAATCACATCGTCTTTGTGTTGTATTTGATGCTGATCTTATTTCAAAAGTAAATATTGCGGATGAACAGTTTGGTGCTATTGAAAGAGAAAATGTTCATGAAAAAGAAATGGCTCTTTATAATGCAGCACTAGAAAGATCAAAAACAGTAAAAGAAGAAGTGAATAACGACTTACCAGTCAACTTCCAGCAGAGTAATACTACATGGCAGGAACCACCTATCTCTATTGAACCTACACAGAGCTTTGTAAGCTTAAGCAATAGTGAAAGAGGAATAGCATTAATTCCTCAAGGTGTACGTGAATATGAAGTTATTGATGATCATGCAATTCGTTTAACACTATTTAGAACTTACTCATTTATGGGTAAAGAAAATCTTATTTATCGTCCAGGACGTGCGAGTGGAGAACGTATTATTGAAACACGTGATGCTGAATTACAGAAACCACTTGATTTCTCATTTGGTTTTACAACTTTTGCAGGTGATTTCAATAGTGCACATATTGCAAATACAGCAAAAGCATACAATACTCCAGTTGTTGCAAGAGAGTATTCAGAATTCTTAAATGGTAGATTAATCTTCTCTGAACCTGAAGTAGAAGGTACAAAAGAAGATAGTTATTCATTATTCTCTACAGAGAATAAACTTGTAGTAAGTGCAATTAAGAAAGCGGAAGATAAAGACGGATATATTATCAGACTTTATAATGGACAGTTCCATGAAGAAGAAAGTGATATATTAGTATTTACTCAAAATATTAAGAAAGCATATTATGTAGATTTAAAAGAAGAATATGTAGATAGTATTGAAGTAGTAGATAATACTATTCATGTTAAGCCTCTTACACATTGTAAGTTCACAACAATTTATGTAGAAACAGAATAAAGATAGAACCCCAGGAATGAATATGTCATACTTGGGGATTCTTTTGAACCTTTAATTTTTAAGGGGGGGCAATAGAAAACTCGCTTTAAATTATTGGGGGTTTCCACTTGTAAAGGGCAGTCAGAAATGACTGCCCTTTAGCGCGCTCATATTACTCCTATTTAAATGTTTTATTTATTCTTTTTCTTATAAGATTCTCTCTTTTTGGTATTAGAGAAGTGTTCTTGCCTCTTATCATGTTATGTATGACTTTACATTTTCT
>X196_Domestic_Cat__coassemble_46_pt1 | contig 27459 bp, 24 predicted proteins | sample X196_Domestic_Cat__metabat2_low_PE_005 | metagenome-assembled genome bin X196_Domestic_Cat
ATGTGTCGCATTTTTCTATTTTGGAAAACTGTCATTTATTTCGAGACAGCCTCTTCAACAAACTTAGCAGCATATTGTCCAGCAATTGCACCATCATTTGCAGCTGTGACAACCTGTCTTAATGTCTTTGTTCTGACATCACCAATCGCAAATATTCCAGGAATTTTTGTTTCCATATGTTCATCAACATCAATATAACCCTGTTCATTTGTGATGCCTAAATCCTTCACAAAATCAGTGACTGGATCTAAACCAATAAATGGGAAAATACCCTGTACATAAAGGTTTTCTAGTTCTTTTGTATCACTATCTTCTAGTTCTAAGCCTTTTAATGTATCATCTTCTACAATTAAAGCATGTGGCTTCTTTTTGAAGTGGAATTCAATCTTTTCATTATTCAGTGCTTTCTTCACTAGATAATCATCTGCGCGGAAGACATCACGTCTCATAATAATATGAACCTTTTCTGTAATACCAGCAAGATAGATTGATTCTTCAATCGCACTATTGCCTCCACCAATGACAGCAACTTCTTTTCCTCTAAAGAATGGTCCATCACAAACAGCACAATAAGAAATACCTTTACCTGTCATTTCATCTTCTAAGTGTAGTCCCATTTTTCTTTCTTTAGTTCCTGTCGCAATGATCACTACGCGAGCTTCTAGTTCTTCTTTAGAAGTAATAACCTTCTTATAGTCACCTTCATCTACAATAGATTTCACTTCTGTCATCTTTAACTGGGCACCGAAGTTAAGAGCCTGTTCATACATATCATATGCAAGCTGAGGACCCATCATCTCTTTTATTCCTGGATAGTTTTCGATGTGAGCTGTTAAGTTTAATTTACCACCTGGTGCACCTGATTCAATAATAGTCACATCAGCACCTGCACGACTTGCATAGAGTGCAGCAGTAAGTCCTGCTGGCCCACCACCAATAATTATAATATCTTTCATAATTACATCCTTTCTAGATAATCATATAAGTCATCATATGACTCCATCATATAATCTGGATGTTCATCAAGAAGCCCCTCTGTGCCTTTTAAAGACCAAGTGACTCCTATAGTCTTAATACCAGCATTCTTACCTGCTTGAATATCAGTCACATTATCGCCAATCATATAACCTTTATTCACATTCATTTTCTTCATTGCAGTCAATACTGCTTCTGGATGAGGTTTCCCATGTGTGACTTCATCACTTCCAATGACTATTTCAAAATACTGATCCAAGTGTGCACACTTTAATCCATATACAGCCGCATCCTTGAATTTTGTAGTCACAACAGCCATTCTTATTCCTTTCTCATGAAGTTTTTTTAATACTTCTGTTTCATGAGGGTATAGAGTAACATAATCATTATGCTTCTCATGATTATAAGCACGATAGATTTGTACTGCTTCATCTACCTGATCACCTGAAAAGAAACGTGCAAATGAATCTCTTAAAGGTGGTCCTAAGAATGAGAGAAGCTCTTCTTCTGATAATGTGTAATCAGGAAGAAGCTTTTTAAAAGTATATCTGAATGACTGGAAGATCAATTCATCGGTATTAAGTACTGTTCCATCTAGATCAAATAGAAGTACGTTATCTGTATTTATCATATCATTAATTGTTTCCTTATGTGTTTAAAATGCTTGAATAATTTCTCTGACAGCTTCTAGGAATGCATCCATTTCTTCATCGTTTCCAATAGTGACACGTAAGTATTGATTAATACGTGGGGCATTGAAATATCTTACGATAATATGTTTCTTTCTTAATTCTTTAAAAATATGTTCTGCATCATAATCATCATGATGAATAAAGATGAAATTAGAATAACTGTCAGTCATAGTAAAGCCCATTTCTTTAAGGGCTTTTTTAGTACGTTCACGTGTTGCGATAATCTTTTTCGCATGTTCTTTAATCACTTCACTGTCTTGAATAGAAGCTTCGCCAATCACCTGAGCGAGTGCATCAATTGGATATGAGTTGAATGAATTCTTTACATCATATAAATGTGATACAAGCTCTTTATTACCTAAAGCTACACCAAGTCTACTACCTGCAAGTGAACGGAATTTAGAGAATGTATGAATCACAAGTAAGTTATCATATTTCTTTAAGAGTGGTATGACTGTTTCTCCACCAAAATCAATATAGGCTTCATCAATCACAACAACACTCTCAGGATTATGTTTGATAATATCTTCGATATCATCTACAGACATAAGTTCACCTGTTGGCGCATTTGGATTAGGGAAGATAATTCCACCATTCTTATTAAAATAATCTTCTTTCTTAATCTTAAATGCATCATCAAGTGCCACTGTCTTATAATCAATATTAAACAATTCACAATAAACAGGATAGAAAGAATAAGTAATATCTGGGAAAAGAATAGGATTCTGTCCGTTAAAGCATGTTAAGAATGTTAAGGCGAGAACTTCATCACTTCCGTTACCTAAAAAGACCTGATCATCTTCTAATCCATGATACTCTGCAATTAAATGTTTAAGCTTTGATGCATCTGCATCAGGATAGAGTCTTAGTTTAAATGGATCAAAAGATTGAATCGCTTCTTTGACTTTTTCTCCTGGTTCATATGGATTTTCATTTGTGTTTAGTTTGATAAGATTAGACATCTTAGGCTGTTCACCAGCCACATAAGGTTCTACATCTCTTAAATTATTTCTCCAGCTCACTATATTTTACCCCCTAGTATATCATCGATCATTTCATAGACATAACTATAAATATGATCTGCTTTTTCTTGAATATCATCATGTGCATAATTAAATGTACAGCCATGATCTCCTGCTTCAATCATTGAAAGGTCATTCCATGAATCACCTATTGTATAGGTTATCGCATTTGTTTTGTCCTTGAGATAAGTGACACCACTCCCTTTAGAACAGTTGTTAGGAACAATATCTAGGAAATAAAGATTAGGATGACATTCAACATCATCACCATATTTGTCTTCAATTCTTTTCTTAATGATATTAATTCTATCAATCTGATTATCTTCCTGATTTAAGCTAATGATCTGAAATGAAGGACTTTCCTTCATTAATGTCATATAGTCGTCAGGAATGGGTATATTTCCCATATCACTATGTGCAAAAGATTGATGATTAAAACAACCATAACTATTCTTTCCATCACACATATGCACAAACATATTGGCTTCTACTCCCCATTGTAGAATATCAAGTCCAATTGATTGTTCTATATGTTTCTCATAGAGAGTTTCTTTATTGGAATCAAGGATTGCCCCACCATTGTTTAAAACAAGATAATCAAAAGGATAACCATCCTGCTCAAGGATTTTATTCATTTCTAATATATGACGTCCTGTACAATAAACAACTTGACCGCCTGCATCACGAAAACGTGTTAAGGCTTCTTTGTTTAAAGGTGAGATCTGTTCATTTTCACGATAAAGAGTTCCATCTATATCACAAAATACCATTTTCATAGTTCCACCCTCCTTAATTTCCCATTATATAGGAAGGTCTCAATAAAAAAAAGTCATATTAATAGAAAAAGACTGGAGAGAGATTTCTCCAGTCCTAAATATTAGCTTTCTTTCTTAATAAGAATGAAAATAATAGAAATCATTGAGACTAAACCTAAACCAATTATCATTAATAGATTTGTTGGATCACCTGTTTGAATGATTTCTATTGGTGTATTCTCATAATCAAATGTATATGTATCGCCCTTCACATTTTCATCAATGACGACCTTCTTGACTTCTGTAGATAAGTGGTAGCCAAATGGTGCTTTTGTTTCTTTGATATAGTATGTACCATATCTTAAATCTTTAAATGTTGCGCTACCATCTTTTGATGAGGCAGCAACCATACTATAAATACAATCAGGGTCTTTGTAAAGTGTGAATTCAAAGTCTTTATCTTTGATTAATTGTTTTGTCTTGGCATCCACCTTATTCACCTGGATATTCACTAATATCGGCTTTTCTTTGATTTCTAAAAATAAATCTTCTTCTCCAGAAACAGTGAATGCAGTATCTGTTACTGTTTGATATCCTCTAGGTGTCTTTGTTTCCTTAAGAATATATTCTTTACCTGCTTCTAGATGACTCACTGCATGAGCTTTACCTTCAGTAATCCACTGATCAATGAGATTTCCTTCCATATCAAATACAGAGAACTGGGCATCTAATACAGGTTCTTCTGTTTCTTCATCTACCTTATTAATAATAATTTCAGCATCCTTCATGACTACTGTTTTGTTCTCATTAGACACTGTAAATGTGATAGATTCTGCTTTCGCATAACCATCAGGTGCTGTTGTTTCAATAAGTGTATAAGTTTGACCTTCTTTTAGTCCACTGACATAATGAGGAACATGAGTAGAAGTCCATGAATCTACTACATTATTTGATTCATCTCTTACTTCCAGTTGTGCGCCTTCTAATTCTTCTTTACCTGTAATTGTAGTTTTTGAAACTGTGATTTGTCCATCCTTCATTACATATGCTTCATTCTTCTTCTCATTAGATACAGTGAATGTGATAGATTCAGCCTTAATATAACCATCTGGGGCTGTTGTTTCAATAAGTGTATATTTCTTTCCTTCTTCAAGTCCACTTACATAATGTGCTTCTTCACTAGAAGTCCATGAATCTACAACTTTATTCAATTCATCTCTTACTTCTAGATGAGCACCTACTACTTCCTTCTCACCAGTTAAATCTGTCTTAGAAATCTTAACCTGTTTATCTTTCATTACAACTGCTTGATTCTTCTTTTCTTTAGATACAGTAAACTTAATAGATTCAGCTTTCACAAAGCCATTAGGTGCTGTGATTTCAGTTAAGATATAGTCATGTCCTTCAGTTAATCCTTTGATTGAATGAGGTTTATTAGTAGAAGTCCATGTATCAATAATCTTTCCATTCATATCTGTGACCTGCATCTTTGCACCTTTGATTTCATCTGTACCTGCAATATCTCTCTTAGATGCAGTAACAGTTGTATCTACAAAAGTCATAGAGAACAGCTTATCGCCAGTGATCTTAACATATTGTGTTTCATCAGATAAGACAAAGTTTTCTTTATTACCATCTTCTTGATCTGGTGCAGATAATTCTTTTACATAATATGAACCATATGGTAAATTACCAGATTTTGCGATACCTTTGTCATTTGTCTTAATAGACATCACAAGCTGACCTTTCTTATAAAGGGTATGACCGATATACATATCATTATTCGCATAAATACCAAATTCTCCACCCTTTAATGGATGATTATTTGTATCAGTCTTTAGTATTTCAATCTGTCCTACTTTTACTTTATCTTGAGATTCGACATGATTCCATACAATAGAAGTTGTCTGATCCTTGTAAGTAAGTTCTACTGTATAAGTTTGAGGATCTAAGCTATAACCTACAGGTGCTTTTGTTTCTTTTACTGTATAAATACCTAATACAAGATTATTTAATTGACCACGACCTGTCTTATCAGTCATGATTTTACCTACTTCTTTATTTTCTGAGTTATATACTGTATATTCAGCACCTTCTAATGACGCTTCACCTTGTACAAGTCCATCTGCATCAGATTTCTTTATAAGAATTTGTCCTGTAGGGGCTTCATCAGTAATAGTGACTTCTGATGTTTCTCCTGGATTAACTGTTGTGCTAAATGTTGCTGTATTCACTAAATATCCATGAGGAGCATTCTTTTCAGTAATGGTATATTCACCTACTAATAAGTTATCAAGTACTATTTCACCATTTGTGACTGTCACATCCTGATCGAAATTATTACCAGTCACATGGAATATGGCACCATCTAATAGTTTTCCACCTACATCTGTCTTTCTAAGCTTTAATCTTCCAATCACTGCCTGGAACTGTGCATTCGCAAATGTAGTAACTTCTGGAGGAATTGTATACCAAGTACTAATATGCTGGTATTTATCGTTGCCATTATGAATAATTAATGGCGCAAAAGTGAAACCTCCTGACTTATAACCAGAATAGACTGGTCCTGTATAAGTCGCATCTGCTTCATAATGCATTGTATCTCCACCATAGATATCTACTGTTTCACCAGACTGGTTTCTTGTTTCATTGACTACCTTTGCTTTATTTGTACCAGTACTAATTGTGATATGATATCCATTAGGACCATTGAGTCTGACTGATTCTGATTTCTGTACTCTCGCATTTTGATCATAGTAAGTACTTAACTCATTCTTACTAAATAAAAGATTATTCTGATTCAAAGGATCAGGTTTAGAAGTTGCATAATTATAGAAATCAGCAATCTTACCTTTTTTAAGTGTTGTATTAGAATAAGCATGAGAGAGTGCCATGGACATAATGACATTCTTTTCATCATCATTTAATCCATTCATACCATCCCATGTCTGATAACCAAACCATCCATAATACATAATCTTACGTATGTTCGCATATTTAGGTTCTGTGCTTGTATAAAAATCACCTGACATTGTCTGATTCGATGGAGTTGTTTTCTTATGTTCTATACACCAGGCTCTTCTTCCATCGATTGTGAAATTACCTACAGTACTGCCATATGCAGTAGATTTACCATGCCATTCCATTTTATAGGATGCTGCATTGACACTTTGTGTAGTGATCCCTACTATCATAAGCAATGATAATAGAACAGCACCTATTCTTCTTACAATATTCATCTTGTTTCCCTTTCCACTAAATAAAAAAAGACATATACATGCCATGAGAGAATCTATATAAAACAGTACAATGACTGTAATTGGAGTTAAAAAAAGGGAAGCATGCATTATGCATACTTCCCTGAGGAATACTCGTTAACGAGCAAGAGAATGGTTTCCTTCTGTTTGTGCTTTAAATTGTGATTGGTACTTATTTCCCGGGTAAACGACTAGAGATACTTTACTATCATTGATATAAGCACCTAAGCCATAATGGCCTAAGAATTTTTTATTTGTTTCAAATTCTTCTTGTTTATTGTGGAAAGCTTTCATCAGCTTATTGTATGTAGGCTGATCAATCACTGATGTGATTAATTCTTTGTTGTCTTCCTGAAGAAGATCTTTGAAAGTTTTACAGTTATCTTTTGTGATTATTGTTTTAATAGAATCTGTCTTTGAACGATTATAAGTACGTTTAATCACAAGAGTTGTATCATCATTCAAAGATGTCTTACATGTAATAGTTGTATAGAGATCATTGTTGGAATAAACAGAATAATCGTAAGTAGCAGTAAATGTCTTACCGTACTGTTTTTCTAATGATTTCTTATAAGACTGAGCAGGTTTGATGAATGTTTCAGCATTAGAAAATTTCTTCTTAAATGCGCTAGAGGAATCAAAGTGATAGACTTCTTCTCCTTCTGATTTCTTTAATTCACCTAACTCATAAAGTTTTGACTGCTGGAAATTAGATGTAATTGACTTTCCTGTAAAGAACTGACTATAGAATACAATAGCCATAGGAAGCGCAATAGTAAGTAACATGATGACTAAATAACCTTTCATCATGCGACCTAGAATAGTTGTACTTCTAGGTGGATTTCTTCTTAAATCATAACCGCAATGTGGACAGAAGTGATCTGTGGGTCTGATATCTTTATGACAATGTGGACATTTCATAGTTATTACTCCTTAAAATAATGATTCATAAATACTTTGAATTCTTGAATGAATTCTTTTTTCTTTTTGATCTGTTGACTACGATCCTTAATCGCATAATAGTCTTCATCAAGATACTGATATTTACTTTGTACAGAACCCTTTGAGATGACTTCTAATGTGGGTGTCCAATTAAAATCAAATGTTTTATAGAGATTCTTATAGAACTCTTTTTCTTCTTTGGTGGCATCTTCTTTGAGTGATGCATCACGATATGCTTTGATATTGAGGTAATAAACACCTTCATTTGGATGCTTATTAAGATAGTCTTCAAGGATAGGTTTAAAGGCCTGACAGTCTCCACAATCAGGACGACCTAGATAAAGCATGAAAGAAACATCTTCTTTCATGAGTTTCTTTAATTCTGTATATTGTATCTCTTTAATACCTTTTACACTCTTTTTTTTAACTGAAGATGTACTACATCCTAAAAGTATTAAAGTAAGGCATAAAATGAGTAATTTCTTCATTTTCATTTCTCCTTTTCGACTATATTACCACAAATACAAAAAAAGCGAAACTAAGACGTCTCGCTTTAATAGTTCAATTATTTAATAAGGCTTGTACCATCCATTTCTTCTGGGATAGCAAGTCCTAGAAGCTGTAACATAGTTGGAGCTAAGTCTCCAAGTTTTCCGCCTTCTTTTAATTCAAGGTGAGAGTTTGTTACGATTAAAGGTACATCGTTTGTAGTATGTGCTGTGAATGGGTTACCTTCTTCATCAAGAAGTCTTTCTGCGTTACCATGGTCAGCAGTGATTAACATAGTACCACCAAGTTCAGCAACCTTTTCGTATACTTCACCAACACAATCATCAACAACTTCAACTGCTTTAATAGCAGCAGGAATAACACCTGTATGACCAACCATGTCGCAGTTAGCGAAGTTAACGATGACTACATCGAATTCTCCAGAATCTAATTCTTCGATTAACTTATCTTTTACAAGGTAAGCACTCATTTCTGGCTGTAAGTCATAAGTAGCAACCTTAGGTGAGTTGATTAAGTCACGCTTAGCACCTTCGATTTCCTTATCTTCTCCACCATCAAAGAAGAATGTTACATGGGCATACTTTTCAGTTTCAGCAATTCTTAACTGCTTTAATCCCTGAGCTGATACATAATCACCAAATGTGTTAGTTAATTCAGGTAAAGCGAATGCTACATGACCATTTACTGAATCAGCATATTTCATCATACATACGAAATAGATACCATTTCTCTTAGTTGCTGGTGTATATCCCTTATCTGCATAGAAATCAGGATTTGTCATAACAGTAGCAATCTGGATTGCTCTGTCTGGACGGAAGTTAGCAAAGATGACTGAATCATTATCTTCTACAGCACCGTCTACTGCTGAGTTATAACCAGGTACTACGAATTCATCAAATACTTCTTCAGTATAAGAATCTTTTACGAACTGTACTGGATCAGTGAAGCTGTTTCCTTTATGATCAACAATTGCTTCATAAGCTAAGTTAACACGGTCAAATCTCTTATCACGGTCCATTGCATAATAACGTCCAGAAATAGATGCGATTTCACCAACACCGATTTTCTTCATTTCTTCAGCAAGTTCACCAACGAAGTCTACTGCTGAATCAGGTGCTACGTCACGTCCATCTAAGAATGCATGTACATAAACCTTAGTTAAACCAGCATCTTTAGCAAGCTTTAATAAAGCATAGATATGTTCATTTGAAGAGTGAACTCCTCCGCTAGATAATAATCCCCAGATATGTAACTTAGAATCATTCTTCTTAGCGTTTTCTACTGCTTCAACAAATTTTTCATTTGTGAAGAAAGTACCTTCAGTAATTGCTTTATTGATTAAAGTAAGTGACTGATAAACAGTACGTCCTGCACCAATATTCATATGACCAACTTCTGAGTTACCCATCTGTCCTTCAGGTAAACCAACAGCGTTACCACAAGCTTTAATAGTTGTAGTTGGATACATTGCCATTAAATCATCAAGATTAGGTGTATTAGCAAGTTTTACTGCGTTACCATCTACTCTATCAGTTAATCCATAACCATCCATAATACATAAAACAATAGGTCTTTTTTTCATAACTTTTCATCCTCCGTATACTTCAAAGATAATAGCATTATCCACTTTGAAATTCAATAAGCATGATTTAAAAATTAGATATTTAAACCATAACTTTCTAAGATTTCTTCACCAAAGGAAATCAAACGTTCAACATCGATATCCTCTTCTCCTCTTTGTGAATAAACGATAATCATCTGTTCATGATACTCAAAGCGATTACAATGAATAAGTGCATTAATATCTTTACTCATCTGAGGTAAATAGTTAATAAACTGATTCTCTTTCATCTTTCTTAAAAGAATACAGTAATCTGCTAATGCAAGTTCTAGATGAAGGATTGTACGCATACGATCTTTATTAAGTACTGCTTCTTCAAGTATTCCTTCCTGTAAATCAATCTTTTTCATATGATTGAGTACAACCTTAACGTTAGATATAGAACCATCTAACGCTTCCATATAACATTTCTCTTTGAGTTCTCTTTCCTTCATGATTATCACCTCACTATTATTCTACAAAAAAACTGCACATATGTGCAGTTATAATTTCAAGAATTTACGTACTGAGAAGAATGAACCAATTAATCCTACAACAGCACCAAGTAGTGCAAGCAGAGCACCTAATTGCCATACTAATGGATATGGTGACATAAATGTGATCAAGTTAGATGACATCATTGATGTCATTGTCACATAAGCAAATTTATAACCATATACTAATATCAACAATGGCACAATAGAACCAATAAGTCCAATAAAGATACCTTCTAACATAAATGGAATACGGATATACCAGTTAGAAGCACCGACCATTCTCATGATTGAGATTTCTGTTGATCGAGATGTAATAGTGATTTTTATAGTATTCGCAATCATAAATAATGCGACTACGATTAATGCCACTACAAAAATAGCTCCACCATTACGCACAGATTCAAGGATATCCACTAATTTATTTGTAGAAGATCCACCATAAGTCACTTCTTTCACACAAGGAATATCACCAATCTTCTTCGCAATCTTATCAAGATTCTTTGCATTCTTGACTTCTACAATATATGCATCACCAAGAGGATTATCATTACGATAGTTTTCAAATAACTGTTTTGAATTCTTATCCTGAGATGCAATTAATTTGTCTAATTCTTTATCTTTACTTGAATAATTAACTTTCTTAATACCAGTTAATTTATTGATTTCATCTCCTACCGCTTTACTTTGTTCATCGGTAGCTGCTCTATCAACCTTAACATAGATATTTAAGCTGTTTTCAATATTCACAGTCATATGGTTCACATTGATTGCGATAACCGAAACAACACCAATCAATATTAACGTAATAGTTACTGCAAAGATAGATGAAATAGACATTACACCGTTTCTCCAGATATTCTGGAAAGCAGTTTTACAATGCTTAGGCATTGCCTTTAATTCTTCTACGAATTCCATGACTGATAACCTCCTAAACTTGTATCTGTTGTGACACAACCATCTTCAATAAGAATAGTTCTCTTCTTATTTCTCTGAACGATTTCACGGTCATGTGTGACAACAAGTACAGTTGTCTGACGGACATCATTGATTCTTTCTAGAAGTTCAATGATTCCCTGAGATGTTTCAGGATCTAGGTTACCTGTTGGTTCATCCGCAATTAATACTTTAGGCTGATTAACAATAGCACGGGCAATCGCTACACGCTGCTGCTGCCCACCCGATAATTCATGTGGGAACGAATTCGCTTTGTCTTCTAGACCTACAAGTTCTAGTACATTACGAACTTTTTTTCTGATTTCAGTTTTTGGTGTATTAGTTACTTCTAGCGCAAAAGCGACATTTTCAAAGACTGTCTTTTTTTGTAGAAGACGATAGTTCTGGAATACAACTCCAATCCTGCGTCTAAAATATGGGACTTTAGAGTTCTTAATACGAGATACATCGGTTCCATCAACAATAACTTTACCTCTTGTTGCTTTTTCTTCACGATAGAGAAGCTTGATAAATGTAGATTTACCAGCACCAGTTGGACCAATGACATAAACAAATTCACCAGCATCGATTGTAAGTGACATATCATTTACAGCACGTACGCCAGTTTTATAAACTTTTGTTACGTTTTCAAGTTTAATCATTTCTTGCATAGCATCACACTCCTTGTTTTCCCATTATAGCACATACTCAAAATAAGTAATGCTTAATTTTAAATTTCTTTTGAAGACCATCTGTCAAGATTAACGTTAGGTAATGTAAAGCCTCTTCCGTTTACACTATGAACTTCACTTGTGATTTCAAAGGCTTCTGGATCCATTTCCTGAATAATATCATGGAATGCAGCATATTCACGTCTATTTAAGACTACCATAACAGCCTTAGAATCATTCTTCATAAATCCAGTTGTGATATTTAAGAATGTACAACCACGATCCACATCTTTCATTAAACGTTCAGCAATTTCTTCATAATGTTCTGATACAACAATAACCTGGATGTTGTTTTGTCCAAGTAACATCATCTTATCAATAATATATGTAGACATCACAACAGTAATAATACCATAGAGGATTTCTTCAACATTTGAAAATGGGATCTGAATAAGTAGAATCAAAATATCAAATATATTAATTAATAATCCTAGAGAAAGACCTGTATACTTATTCACAAGTAATGGTGGAATATCCATACCACCTGTACTATAACCAAGTCTTAATACAAGTCCTAGACCTACCCCGATAAGGAATCCTGCATAAACAGCTGCAAGTAATGTATCCTTAGTTAAATGTGTCAAATAGTAACTCTTTTCAAATAATGCAAGGAAGAATGGGAATGCGAATGTAGAAACGAGTGTTCCTACTGCAAACTTCTTCCCTAATACAATATAGCCAACAACAAATGCGATTATGTTAATGGCGAGTACAAGTGTTGATAAATGAACATAGAACACATAATGCTGGAATGAAAGGGCAAGACCTGATGCCCCACCAAGAATAATCTTAGCTGGTACCGCAAAACCTGCAGTACCTAAAGCCATAATGGCATTACCTAGCATAACTAAAATAAAATCAATCACTAATTTCTTTGCAGAATGTATTTTACTCATTATTTTTCTCCTTAACTTGAGATCTTAAATAAGCATAAATAAGATCATCAAGATCACCATCTAATATTTTCTTTGGATCATTTGATTCATAACCAGAACGGTTATCTTTAACCATAGAATAAGGATGAAGAACATAAGAACGGATTTGAGATCCCCATTCAATATTCTTCTTTTCACCTTGAATTTCAGATAGTTTTTCAGCATGAGCTTCCTGCATCAATAAATACAATTTACTCTTTAACATCAACATGGCCTGTTCTCTGTTCTGTAACTGAGAACGCTGTGACTGACAAGAAACAACTGTATTCGTAGGAATATGCGTAATACGAACTGCTGAATCAGTTTTATTAATATGCTGTCCTCCAGCACCGGATGCACGATATGTATCAATACGTAGATCCTTTGGATCAATCGTAATCTCAATATCATCATCTAATTCAGGTGAAACTTCTACAGACGCAAATGATGTATGTCTTCTTTTTGATGAATCAAACGGTGAAATACGTACAAGTCGATGAACACCCTTCTCTGCTCTTAGATGACCATACGCATTATAACCAGTAAAACGGATAGAACATGATTTTAATCCTGCTTCATCACCTGCAAGATAATCATCAACGTCAACCTTCCATCCTTTCTTTTCGCCATAACGTATATACATACGCATAAGCATCTCAGCCCAGTCCTGAGATTCAGTTCCTCCAGCTCCTGGATGAATTTCTACAATCGCATTAGAATGATCATATTCCTGATCAAATAATAATGTCTTTTCAAATTCATCGAGATTCTTTTGGAATTTAATATAATCTTCTTCTAAAGAAGCCATAAAGTCAGGATCTTCAGTATCCTTGACATATTCATATACTTCAACAAGTTCTTTATAGTTTGCTTCTAAAGAATCATCTGTATCAGCCACTTTCTTCATTTCATTCAGATGAGCATATACTTTAGTCGCATGTGCCTGATCATCCCAGAAATGTTCGTCCATTGTCTGTACAGTTAGTCCTTCTATTTCTCTTTTTAGTACTTCAATATTTGCAGAAACATATAATTGGTCTAATAATAAACGGGCATCTTCCAGCCCGTTTTTGATTTCATATAATTCCATTATTTAAATTCAAGTTCAACCTTGATTTCTGGAATGTTCATTTCTGCTTCTGTACCAGGACGGATACCCATATGGACAATATTACGAGCAATTTCCTGAGAAATAGATTTTGTCATCTCTTCGAACATATAGAAACCTTCTTCTGTATATTCCTGAAGAGGATCACGCTGTGCATAAGCTCTTAAGTAGATACCATTTCTAAGTTTCTGCATTGCATCAATATGATTGATCCATGTATGGTCAATGATACCTAAAAGAACACGACGTTCATAATCAAGTTTTACTGAATCTTCTAGATCCTTATTGAATCTGTTTTCATAGCTCATGAATACAACTTCACTGACTGCATCAATGACCTTCTGAGGATCATTCACTGCTTTGTCTGGATTCTTAGCTACTAATTCACTTAATAACATGTAGTTCTTACCAACGTAGTTTAAGAATTTTTCAATATCTACAACTGGCTTCTTACCTTCATTATTAGTGAACTTAGGCATATCTAGTTCGATAGCTGTTAAGAATTCACCCTTGATGATTTCTGATAAGTCTTTAGAACGCATGATATCATCTCTTTCTTTATACATGATTTCACGCTGCTGACGCATAATATCATCATATTCTAGTAGCTGCTTACGCATATCGAAGTTCTGACCTTCTACACGCTTCTGAGCAGTTTCAATAGACTTAGTAATCATCTTAGATTCAATGGCTTCATCATCCATGAATGAATCAGTGAGAGCTTTAATCTTTTCACTTGCGAATCTCTGCATCAATTCATCTTCAAATGATACAAAGAACTGTGAACATCCTGGGTCACCCTGACGACCAGAACGTCCTCTTAACTGGTTATCGATACGTCTAGATTCATGACGTTCAGAACCAATAACCATTAAACCACCAATTTCAGCTACACCTTCACCAAGCTTGATATCAGTACCACGACCAGCCATGTTAGTAGCGATTGTAACAGCACCCTTCACACCAGCCTTAGCGATAATAGCAGCTTCTTTAGCATGGTTTTTAGCGTTTAATGTATTATGCTTAATACCTTTTGCGCTTAACATCTTAGATAAGATTTCAGATGTTTCTACAGCCACTGTACCAAGAAGGATTGGCTGACCATAAGCATGGCGCATTTCTACTTCTCTAATAATAGCTGCATATTTAGCTTTCTTGCTTGAGAATACTAAATCTGGTTTATCATCACGAATAACAGGCTTGTTTGTAGGAATAACTACAACACGCATGTTATAGATCTGACGGAATTCTTCTTCTTCAGTCTTTGCAGTACCTGTCATACCAGCTAGTTTATCAAATAATCTGAAGAAGTTCTGATAAGTAATTGTGGCAAGTGTAACAGTTTCTTCTTTGATTGGTACACCTTCTTTTGCTTCAATAGCCTGATGTAAACCATCAGAATAAGCACGACCTGGCATAACACGTCCAGTAAACTGGTCAATGATCATAATAGAAGCATTTCTAATATCATGGCTGCCATCTTCAGTCGCAATCATGTATTCAATGTCCTTAGTCATTGTATAGTTTGCTTTAAGTGCCTGGTTGATATAGTGTACTAATGCAGTATTTTGTGGATCATATAGGTTTTCTACATTAAATGCCTTTTCTGCTTTCGCAATACCATCAGGTGTTAATGTACATGTCTTACTTTCTACATCTACCTGATAATCCTTTTCATTCTTTAAGCTCTTCGCAAAGTGGTCAGCAGATATATACATAGAAGCAGTCTTCTTCTTACCACCACTAATAATTAATGGAGTACGTGATTCATCGATTAAGATAGAGTCTACTTCATCGACTAATGCATAATGTAATGGACGAAGTACTTTATCTTCATAGTTAGTTACCATGTTATCACGTAAGTAATCGAATCCTAATTCAGCATTTGTAGTATATGTAATATCACATGCATGCTGTTTTCTCTTATCATCTGCATCTAGTTCTCTTTCATTTAAACCAACAGTCAAACCTAAGAACTTATAAACCTGTCCATTTAATTCACAGTCACGACGTGCTAAATATTCGTTAACTGTAACGACATGAACACCCTTACCATCTAAGGCATTCAAATAAACTGGGAAGATAGATGTTAGAGTTTTACCTTCACCTGTTTTCATTTCTGCAATATCACCATTATGAAGTGAAATAGCACCCATTAACTGTACTTTGAAGGCTTTGAGTCCTAGTACTCTATAAGCTGCTTCACGTACAACCGCAAATGCTTCTGGTAAAATATCATCTAATGTCTCACCCTTTGCTAGACGATCTTTAAAGAACTGAGTCTGAGCACATAATTCTTCATCACTCATCGCCTGAGCCTGAGGTTCTATCGCAATAATTTCATCTGCCTGTTTTTCTAATTTACGTAGAATTGAACTGTCCTGTGAGAAAATACTCTTAATACGGCCAGTTATTCCTTTTTTCTCTTTCTGAGGTGTTGTAGAGAATGGTAATGGTTTTGCATCTGTCTTAATATCGTCAAATGATTCTACAATGATATCATCACCACGATGATCACCTAAATCAACGATTTCAGCCTCTTGATTGAGTTCCTGATGCTCCATTCCTTCCTTTTTCAACTTTTTCTTAACTTGTTTTCTAATTTCTTGTTTTTTACTAGGCATGATGTGTCTCCTTTCAATACAAAATCGTATACATTATATCATACATACCGCAAAAAACAAAAGATTTTATATACTCCTTGCTTGTTTAATTATTCCCAAGTTTACAAGATATTTTTCTTTCATAGAGAGGATCAATATTTCGATTTTTTGAGGTTTTTCTTTTTCAATTAATTCAAGACAGGTCTTGATTGTTTCTCCAGAAGTCATCACATCATCTAAGAGTAATATTTTCCTATTTTTAAGGAATGCACCACCTCTTAAACCAATAACATCACGTATCCCTGCTCTTTGTGTATAAGACTGATCACTTTGTTTATAATCTACTTTCTTATAGAGTCCATTGAAAACATGAGAGTGAATTGTCATTGCGATGGCTTGGTTAGGGGCAAAACCACGCACAACATTAGCCTTTGACGCACTTGGCGCAACAACAATCAAATAATCCTTATAGCGTCTTTGTAGTTCTCTTTTGTACATATCTAAGAAAGCATCCTTTAAGGCATAATCATATTGTCCCTTATAACGAAAAAGCAGGGTACGGAAGAAGTCATTGTAAGCATATAATATGCGTAGCGGATAACCTTGAAAGTTTGTCTTAATATCAATTCTCTGAAATAAAGATAAACAGGAGGAACAGATACAGTGATGCGTAAATAATTGATGAAAAGAAGATGTTTTAGATATAGAGGATAAACAGATCAAACAGACATCCTGTTGAGCTTCTGAATGGTTTTTATACATCCTTTCATCGCCTTTGAATAATGGTTGTCTATTAATAATATTCTTCCATCCTCATATCCTATTTTTCTTCCTACTCTTCCCGCAATCTGTATCAATGTTCTTTCATCAAATATACGATCTCCTGCTTCTAATACAATCACTTGTACATCTTCTATTGTGATTCCTCTTTCTAATATCGTTGTGGTGATTAAAACTTCTAGTAATCCTTCTTTAAAATCCTTTGTATATTCATTTAAATATGGAGATTCAGAACTTACACCCTGTACTTTATATGTATCCTTTAATAAGTCTGCATAGTATTGTGCATCACTTTTCCTAGGTACATATACGAGTACTTTCTGGTGTGTTTCTAATAGTTTCTTAATCCAATATTTCAAGGATATGAGCCACAAAAATTGAGGAATGATATAAATATGAGGAACAGGCAGATCATGACCATGGTAGCGTCGATTCATGATCATGACACATTCATCATGAATATCTTCCTCAAGTAATGTAGCGGATAATTTAATATACCTTTTAGAGGCATGATAAAAGATAGAGTTCAATACATCATCTCCATAAAAAGGAAAAGCATCTGCTTCATCCATAATAATTAAATCAAAAGGAGAAGATACAAATCGATAGAGCTGATGAGTTGTACAAATGATTAAGGGAGCATCACTATTTTCTTGATAGCCCCCATATAGAAGACCAATGGTTAAGTGAGGAAAATCCTTCTGAATTCTTTCATGTAATTCTATACACAATTGTCTTCTTGGGATTGTGAAGCATACTCGTCCACCATTTTCAATCACATGCTTGATGATTGCATAAGAAATTTCTGTTTTACCAGAGCCACATACGGCAAGGACAATAGAATTCGTGGCATTCTCATAATTCGTGATAAGTTGATCAGAGATGAACTGCTGGCGGGATGATAATCTAAAAGAAAGATGATAGGACGCATCAGTCATTATTAAAGGAGTCTTGTGTATTGGATAAACTTCATCTAAATAAGTACGTCCAAATGCTATGCACTTTCTACAATAAGGTCTCTTATTGATATAGCTAATGTAGTTTTCATCCTCATTGCCACATACAGGACACTTCACAATCACCACCTCCTTTGGCCCTCTACTAACCTATACATCTAGAAGCTGGTTTTTTTCTCAAAAAAAGTTAAATTTTTTTTCAAAAAAAACTATGAGCATCGCTCATAGTCACATATATTGACTTTAAATTTGTTGTAAACTATAATAGAAACGAAAGATGGAACAACCAGTAAGCGGTTGTCCTTGGATTTATTTTTGGTAAGTAACTACCTCAAACTTTTCCTAGGAGCGAGGTAGTTACTTTTTTTCGTTCTTATCAATAATGATAAGAAGTAATCTAACAACAAGTGTCAATAAAGATATGATCAGTGTCAAACACGTTAACATAATCATGATTATTTCATACGTTATCATCAGGCATCACCTCCGTTTTCAACTTAAGAGAAGAATCACGAAGGGTTGCGTACCTTCGTCATAACGACCAAGGATAACCACCTACCGTATACGGTTGTTCCAGGCATAATTATATCATATAAATCTATCTGCCTGAATAAGTAATCAATTATCACAATTTCATAATAAATCACAATTTATTGGTAGAAATACAGCATAAAACAACCCCTAAGCTATTGTACTTGCTTAGAGGCTGTTTCGATTTTTTTATTGTCTTTAAAACGCAGAAGAAGCATTAATTTGTTGTTTTAAACAAAGAATTAACAATCAACCCACGTAATATCATTTTCTATTTCCCAAAAAGTCTTTCCATCAAAAATTCGATCTGATAAGAAATCTTCCACAGGATAATTATTGTTGTCACCTTTCCATTTATAGTCTTTACCGTTTTCTTTCATTTCGTAGAGCACTAACTCTAATATATCATTTTCTATCCAGCCTTCTAGAAAATATTTTGTACCATTATATAGGAACCATAATTCATCACCATAATGTATATGATCTACAAATTCCTGAACATTACCATTTTTCATACTGAGCCACTCCCTTCAATTTGATAATGATATTCGTCACATATTCTCATTTAAAGCAATGTACCATCTGGCAATCCATATTTACCATTACATTACGCCTTCTCTTGTTTCAATAGTTTGTTATTTTCATGCTCAAGTTTTGTGAATAAAGATGTTAGTCTTCTACTTTCAAATCATATTCTCTAATAAGTCTACGGGCAATCATCTTATTCACATGAGTCCTCTTAATAGTGATAGTGCGTTCACCATTAGAGTAAATACAATGGTCCCCTTTCGCATGTCTAAGGAAATGATAACCATTGTTTTCTAGTATTCTTTTGAACTCTATGATCGAGTAAGTTCTTGCTTTCATGGTCTTTCCTCCTTGTCTATCTCTATTCTACCACACTTATAATATCAAACGATTATTTTTCATATAACGATATAATTAATCACAATTTACTGTAAATGCTAAATTATAATTATTTTTTAATGTTTTTATAATAATTTATTATTGCATTGACTAAATGTTTGTACTATACTTAGACCCAACAAAGGCGAAGACGAGGAGAGTAATCTATGACAGAGACTCTAGCGAGTAAGTGATTGGTGGAAGACTTACAGTTAAATGATAGATGAAGAACACCTCTGAGCTGTCTACCCAAAGCGTAATGCAAGTAGGCTAGAACGTTCTTTCAGCGACGTTACCGCTGGCGGGTATCGCATGCTCTTTGAAGTATGTCTGTACTTAGTTATAGACTCAACGACTTAGTAAGATACTCGCACCACAAAGCGAGTTTTTTTTGACTCAAGTATAGGAGGAAGATGTAAATGTGTGGTTTTCTAACAATGGGTTCTACAGAAGTAGAAATTGATGTATTTGATGAAGCTTTAAGAAAGATTGAAGGTAGAGGTCCTGATATGATTGAGACTTCTAGATTATTTGATAAGACTTTTGGTTTCAATAGATTAGCTATTATGGATTTAAGTGAAAATGGTATGCAGCCATTTTCTGATGATCATACAATTGTAGTATGTAATGGAGAAATCTATAACTACCCAGAATTAAAGAAGAATATTATGGATGAATATACTTTTAAGTCTTCTAGTGACTGTGAAGTATTAATTCCTTTATATAGAAAATATGGTTTAGATACACTTGTAAGATATTTAGATGGTGAATATGCATTCTGTTTATATGATGCAAACGCTGATAAGATGATGGCTGCTAGAGATCCAATTGGTATTCGTCCAATGTTTTATGGATATACTGAAAAAGGCACTATCGCATTTGGTTCTGAAGCCAAAGCTTTAATGCCTGTCTGTAAAGAAATTATGCCTTTCCCACCAGGACATTATTATGATGGTGAAAAGTTTGTATGCTTCAATGATGTGGCTGATGTGAAATTAATGCATAATGATGATGTAGAAACAATCGCCTTGAACCTACGTGTTAAATTAATAGAATCCGTTAAGAAGAGACTACAGAGTGATGCCCCTGTTGGTTATTTATTATCTGGTGGTTTAGATTCATCATTAGTATGTGCGATTGGTCAGCGTATTACTGATACACCTATTAAGACATTTGCGATTGGTATGGAAACAGATCCTATTGACTTAAAGTATGCGAAAGAAGTCGCTGAATTCTTAGATACTGATCATACAGAAGTTATTATGACTAAAGAAGATGTATTAGGTTCTTTAAGAGAAGTCATTCGCACATTAGAAACTTGGGATATTACGACTATTCGTGCAAGTATTGGTATGTATCTTCTTTGTAAATATATTCATGAACATACTGATTTAAAGGTTATTCTAACAGGTGAAGTCAGTGACGAATTATTTGGTTATAAATATACAGACTTTGCACCTAGTCCTGAAGAATTCCAGAAGGAATCTCAAAAACGTATGCGTGAATTATATATGTATGATGTATTAAGAGCAGATAGATGTATTAGTGCAAATGCCTTAGAAGGACGTGTTCCTTTCGCAGATCTTGATTTTGTGGATTATACTATGCGTATTGATCCTAAGAAGAAAATGAACACTTACAACAAAGGTAAATATCTATTAAGACATGCTTTTGAAGGTTTAAACTATCTTCCTCATGATATCTTATTTAGAGAAAAAGCTGCATTCTCTGATGCAGTAGGACATTCTATGGTAGATTACTTAAAAGAGTATGCTGATTCATTATATACAGATGAAGATGTAGTAAACGCTAAAGAGAAGTATCCTTACTGTACACCATTTACTAAAGAATCATTATTATATCGTGATATCTTTGAATCTTATTACCCAGGAAAAGCTAAATGGATCAAAGACTTCTGGATGCCTAATAAGACATGGGAAAACTGTGATGTGAATGACCCAAGTGCCAGAGTACTTAAAAACTATGGAGATTCTGGAAAATAATATTATAATAAGAATGAGGTGATGATTATGTTAGGCACATTATTATCTGCGGTGTTCTTTCTTGCATTTCTTCCATTTATTGTGATGTTTTATGTATTTAAATGGAGTTTAAAGGTTGTGATTTATCTCATTCTTATTTTCCTTGCATTAGGATTTTTGGGAATCATTATATAGAGGCTATGAGTTATTCATAGTCTTTTTTTAATGCATAAAAAAACGTGGTTTCCCACGTTAACTACTATTGGTGCTCGGAATGGGACTTGAACCCACACGGCATAAACCACCAGTACCTGAAACTGGCGTGTCTACCATTCCACCATCCGAGCATTCAACAGTTTTGATTTTATTCTCGTTTTATTTGTTTGTCAAATATTATTCATCATGGCATTCACAGCTATCATGACTGCATCCACAAGTAGGTTCTGACTCAGGAACTAGTGTACCATCTAAATAAGATTTTACTGCAGTATCACAATCACCTGTCACTCCACCTACGACATTAATATTAGACCCACTTAAAGCCATAATAGCACCTCTGCCAATACCGCCACAGATCAATACATCTACATTTAAGTTAGATAATAAGATTGCTAGAGCACCATGGCCTAATCCTTCTGTACCAACGACCTGTGATTCTTTGATTTCATTGTTTTCTACATCATATAATTTAAATTGTGAAGTTTTCCCAAAGTGTGGAAAAACTGTTTCGTTTTCATAAGTTACCGCAATTCTCATAATATGTTCTCCTTTTACTTTTAAAACAGGATAACCTGTTTTCTTTATACATTCATTGCCTTCAATTCTTAAAGGATAGCCTTCCATAATACTGCGTGCTATCTTTTTTCTTGCTCTGGCATATATTTCAGTGACTGTAGTACGTGATATATTCATCTTATCAGCGCATTTGGCGTGTGTATAGGACTTATAGTCTATAAGACGGATGACCTCAAATTCATCTAATTCAAGCTCTATATAGCCTCTTTGAGGTATACCATCAGGTACAAACATATTGTATTCAGGAAATCCTGTAATTGTCCTTGATTTCTTTGGTCTAGCCATACGTTCCTCCAGTTACTGACATATGTCGATAATATTATAGCACAAAGAATTATAAAAAAAAGCAGTTTTCACTGCTTTAGAGTAATCTTATTGCGCCTTGTTCTCTTGTATGAATAATATAACAAGAACCCTTACCAAATATAGAATCCACATACGATGCATAATCATTAATTCTATTTGTTTTCACAAAGGCAAGCATAGTACTTGAGAATCCTCCACCATTCACTTTCACAACACCATCTTCACCTAAAAAGTTTTCACTTAATACAATAGCTGTACCAATATTTTGATGACGTGTACTTTCCTGTGGATAAATATTCTGTAGTGCTTTAAATGTAGAGTCTCCAGATTCTCTTACTAGTTTTAAGAAAGTATCAAAATCTCCCTTTTCAAGTACTTCTGTCTGCTTTAAGACACGATCTTCTTCTTTAAAGAAATGAAGTGCTCGAAGTGCTGGACGATCCCCTACTCTTGCTCTTACTATACGATAGTTCTTCATAAACTCATCATAAGAAACATCTCTTAAGACATCTTTCTTAAAGAAGTTAGCCACCTTGATCATTTCTTTCGGAACAGCATCATAATCAATTGTATTATCCGATCTACACACATTAGAATTCACACAACATAGAGTATAATCAAAATTTGAAAAATCAGTATTCAACTTATAAATATCAGGTGAATTAGGATTCCTAAAATCCACTTTAATAAATCCACCTACGCAGCAGACACATTCATTCATTAAACCACTTGGCTTACAATAAAATATATTTGTCGCAAAACGACCAATCTGGACAAGATATTTATTTTCAATTTTTCCTTCATTATATAAATAGTTAATAATGGTACCAATCATAATATTAAAATTAGCACTAGAACCTAAACCTACCTTTCTAGGAATATCACATTGAATATAAGCATTAAAACCACCTATATGATAATTCTTCTGGTTTAAACCAAATAATACACCATTGATCAATGATTCCATTGTGCCTTTCTTGGCTTCATTATATTTTATATTTTCTGTATCTATTTCATTAATATTTAGTTCATTATAAATAACCTTCACATAACGATCCTGTTTGCCTACTATACCAATAGAATCTAATTGAATAGCGGATGCAAGAACACGTCCTTGCTGGTGATCGGTATGATTCCCACCTATTTCACATTTACCAGGAACACTAAATATCATAATATCCTGATCTCCATAATAATCCATAAAGGATTGTATAGCTTCTTTATATCTTAATACCTGCTCATCTATATTTTCTGAGTAAATTCCTCTTAATAGAGGAATCATTTCACCACTAGAAAGTCTTTGTAGTACTTCAGATGCTTTCATAGTGTAATCCCCCCTTTTTTTCTTGTAAACGGTTGCATTCTTATTTTATCATGTATTTGTTTGATTACAATGTTTCATGGTATATTTTACATCAAAATTACATAAACACTTTGTTCGTTTTTTTATTCTATTTTGTGCATAATGTGCATAAGTGTGAATAATTCGTTTTCTTTAGTATATATCATATCTTTTTAAAATATATGTAAATCGTGATACTATAGTGCCTAATTTTAGGCGTTAAATAACCTTACTTGTTCACGAAGACCATAAGCGCTTTGTAGTGACTTTGTCATTATATGAAAACGGATACAAAAAAAGAATAGTGAATTAATCACCATCTCTTCTAATGCAGCACCATTTGTTTCAATGATATGCTTCATCCAGTTATATGATTTCTTCTTAGTACGTTTTAATGTACCTTGTCCTTGATCATCCATGTCTACATTGGCGTTTTTTCATCTCTCCAGTGACTAAATCAATAGGTGCCCACATATGAGAAAAAGTAGGTTTCCCTACTTTTCTTCCAACATTTCTATAACCTTAATAACATCCCAATAGAATGATTCTTCACCGACATATGTATCAAAGTGATGTCTTCTTAATTGTCTCATGACATTATTTTGTACACCTGTGAAATAGAGCTTTACGTTATGTGCACGACATAGTTCTACAACATCCATTAATTCATGAATACCTGAATCATCAATAGATGGTACACCTCTTACTGAGAGAATAAGATGATCACATCCATCAATAAGTTCTCTTACTTTTGATAAGAGTTGATCCTGGTTTCCAAAGAATAGTGGTCCTGCTAAATAGACTACCTGAGTTGTAGAATGGTTATAATTGATTTCTTTGTCTAATCTATGCGGTTCAATGGCACTCGTTTCTACATGTAATGAAGAGTTATTGATCACAAATAAGAACATTGAAACACAGATACCTAATACAATTGCGACTGTTAAGTCAAAGACTACTGTTGCAAGCATAGTGACTAAGAACTGTGTCATACTTGTTTTAATACGGTTTCTAAAGATTGATTTAATTTCATCCCATTCATTCATACGCCATGCAGTCATGATCAGTACTCCAGCTAAAGCCGATAAAGGGATCTGTGACATGAATGGACCTAATACAAACATAGAGATAAGTAACGCAATCGCATGGAAGATACTAACAAGTCTTGTCTGTCCTCCTGCCTTGATTGCAACACTTGTACGCGCAATTGCGGCAGTTGCTGGTACACCACCAAAGAATGGAATAACCATATTACCTACACCTTGCGCAAATAATTCCATATCTGCATCTAACTTTTCATTTTTCATCTTACCAGCACTTGCACCACATAGTAATGATTCAATCATTCCAAGCATCGCAATACTAAAAGCTGGAATAATGAGATGTGTAATAGTAGTAAGATTGAGACTTAAGATAGATAGTCTTGCATCTGGAAATAATGTAGTAGGAATCTTACCTACAACTGTGACATCAAAGTGACCTACTAAATTCACAATTAATGCGATAATGATCCCCGCAAGAGATGATGGGAAGATACTTCCCCATTTCTTAGGCCAGATCAACATAATAAAGACAACAAGTAAACCAAACATTAAAGCATACTTATTGATAGGAAAACCTAATTTAGAATAAGAGAAGAGCTTTTCAATTGTATTGCCTCCTTTAGAAGTGACTCCAAAGAAGTTATCAATTTGTCCTGTCGCAATAATAATCGCAATACCACTTGTAAAGCCTGTAATAACACTACTTGGGATAAAAGATACAACCTTCCCAAATTTAAATAGTGATGCAATAAGTAACATCACACCAGAAATAAAGCTGGCTACAAATACTCCCTGTAAACCATATGTAGTTGATAAACCAATCAAAATGGCTGACATAGCCCCTGTAGGGCCCGAAATCTGATAAGAAGCACCAGACAGTCCTCCAATTAATAAGCCTGCCACAATAGCTGTGATTAAGCCTGCACCTGCATCAGCTCCACTACTTACACCAAAAGCTAAAGCAAGTGGTAAAGCCACTGCCGCAACTGTTAAGCCTGCAAGTATATCTTTTACTAACTTTTGTGAGTTATACCCCTTAAACTCACTTTTTAATCTTAATATGTAATTGTTTAACACTTACTCCCCTGTTCCTTTCTAAAAATTACTGATTCAATATAACATAGAATTCTAAGAAAGTTTAGAAAAAATATAACTTTTACATAATCTATATATTTGTATGCTTTTTTAATTCTTTGATATTAAAACTATTAACTTCAAACCAATATTAGTATACAATACATTCTGGGGTGAATATATGAAGAAAAAGATTATAGGATTAATTGTATTGATATTACTTTGTGGAAGTATTGGAGTAGGTCATTATTTTGTGAATTATGCTTTGTCTCCTGCAAGTAATTCTAGCGAAAGAAATGTGAAGACAACTGTACATGCCTCAAATAGTAATGAATTGATTATGAATAAGAATAAAGAGGATGAGATGAAGAAAGCAGATGCTTTCTATAAGGAAACATCCTTAACATCAATTACAAGTAAGGATAAGTTAAAACTATCTGGTAACTATAAAACACAAGACTCACATAAATGGGCTCTCGTTATTCATGGTTATAAGGTGGACAACAGAAATATGATGCCTTTTGGACGTACTTATTATGATCATGGTTATAATGTATTATTACCTGATGATCGTGCTTCTGGTAAGAGTGAAGGGAATCATATTGGAATGGGGTATCTTGATAAGAATGATATGAAGCTTTGGATTAATTGGATTTTGAATAAAGATCCAAAAGCAAAGATTATAGTACATGGTGTATCCATGGGTGGTGCTACTACAATGATGTTGTCAGGAGATCATCCAAAAAATGTAGTAGGTTATATAGAAGATTGTGGTTATACAAGTGTATATGATATATTCTCTAGTGAATTAGATAAAAGATTTGGTTTACCACCATTTCCAGTGATGGATATTTCAAATATGATGTCGAATATTGAAGCAGGTTATGATTTTAAAAAAGCAAGTAGTCTAAAAGCGGTCAAGAAATGTAATAAACCAATGATGTTTATTCATGGTACAAAAGATGATTTTGTCCCTTATTCTATGGGATTAGAAGTATATAAGGTTGCAAATTGTGAGAAGGAATTATATGGTGTCAAAGGCGCAACACATGCCAATAGCTTATATATGAATCCATACGCTTATTGGAATAAAGTATTCAAGTTTATTAATGAGAAGACATCTATCGCAAGATAGATGTTTTTTTGTACTAAAAAAGCCCTCCAGTCGGAAGGCATAAAAAAAGGACCTGGCAGCTTGCTATTGT
>X196_Domestic_Cat__coassemble_51_pt1 | contig 25166 bp, 28 predicted proteins | sample X196_Domestic_Cat__metabat2_low_PE_005 | metagenome-assembled genome bin X196_Domestic_Cat
CCCCTTACTGCGTAATAATTAAAATTTAGGAAACCCCTAGTTATTTTAAATTACCCAAAAACAAAAGTATATTATTCAGCAACTTTCTGTTCTTTGATAACCTTAGCGATAGATTCGATTACGTCCTTTTCGTCTTCACCTTCAGCTTCGATTTCTACAGTAGCCTTAGTTGGAACACCTAAAGACATAACACCCATGATTGATTTAAGGTTAACGCTCTTACCGTTATAGATTAAGTTAATATTGCTAGAGAATTTGCTAGCCTGGTTTACTAAGATTGTAGCAGGTCTTGCATGTAAACCTACTGGGTCAGATACTACGAATGATAATTTTTCCATTTAAAAAATTCCTCCTTATGAATATGGTCTTATTATATCACAAATCCTAATTTTTTCTATACCTTTATGTTATTTTTTACTAACGCTTACAAAAGTATTGATATATACGCTATTTTTTTGATAATAATTTTTTATAATTGTATAAATCCAACACCTAAAACAGAACCACAATTCCATTCTTTTGTATGTCCAGGGTGTTTAAAAGCTAATGCAAGATTACCCATTTCATAGACCATTACGCCACCTTTTGGGATATCTACAACTTCTACATGATCTAATATTTCAGGTCCAAACACCTTTTCATCACTATATACTGCCGCCTGCATATTTGTGATTGTCAGAAGTTTTCCCTTAATGATAAAAGAGAATTTATAAACATTCTGAGAACCTTCTAAAGGAATCTTTTCGACAAGAATCTTATCAGGATCAACGCCTAATGTTTCAAAGATACGAGACTGCTGGAAAGACATAGCTTTCTTTAGTTCTTCATTTAATTGTTTCTCTTTAGAATAATCATTTTTACTATAGTCATGCTGTGTTGCATTAACATCTACATCTAACATCCATGGATTAAATCTAAATTCCATTTTCTTTCTCCTCTAATTCATTTTTGGTTTCCGTACGATATTCTACTAATCTTTCAAACCAGATCTTACATAATGCACCTACTGGTACAGAAACGAGCATTCCTAAGAATCCACCAATCATACTACCGAAAATAAGTGATACGATAACAAGTACAGGATGAATATCAATACTTGCACTTAATAATCTTGGGTTAATAATATTACCATCTACCCCCTGAATAATAAGTAATGCAATCAAAGCTCTTAAAGCCATATGTAAATCAGCTGTCACAAGACCAATAATTGCGATAGAAGCATATCCAAGGAACGGGCCTACATAAGGTATTAGATTACCTATACCAACTAATAATGCAATCACAATCCAGAATTTAACATGCAAGAAGCCAAATGCTACACTTACCATGACAAACATAAGAAAAGCATCAATCACCTGACCACGTACATAACCAGAGAATACACCTTCAATATCAATTAATAATTGATGAATAGCAGTGTCTACTTTCCTACTTGTAAAAGCTTTAATACTCTTACTCCAATAATTCCATAATTTTTCTCCATCAAGCATAAAATAAATCGCAAAAATAATAGAGAATAGTAAATTAGTGAAGAAGTCCGACACTTTAGTGATACCGCCTAGAAGATTACTTGTAACACCATCAACTGCTGTCTTTAAGAACTGCTGTACTTGTACTGTAGAAATACTCATAGATTTAAGCTGTACGATGATTGCCTCATAAATCTCATTCACATTCTTTGCGACAATACGTAAGAAATCACTCATATCCTTAAACCGTGTGACTGCAAGTTCTTTACCAATACTTTTAATCACAAAAGTAGATAATAACGCAAAAACAAATAATACAATTAAAGAAGTAATCACAACAGATAACTGATGAGTTAACTTCTTCTTTTCTTTAAAATAAGAAACATTTCTAAGAGATGATTCTACCTTTTCTACTACTGGCTTTAATAAATAGGCAATCACAAAACCAATGAGTAATGGTGTAAATACCTGGCTTAAAAATCCCAATCCCTTCTTAAGAAACAAAAGAATATCTGATATGTTACTTCCTGCTGCAATCACAAGATAGATTGCAATGACAGTAAGTACTACATAAATAGATATCTGTGTATATTTTCTATTAGGTTTAAAACGAAACATAGTACCTCCTTACATAAGAGGGCTAAAGAAACGTAAAATACATCTCCATCCTCTTAATACAACACTTGTATTTATATACTTTTCTGATACATCCTGACTTATTTCAAATAGTTCATCGAAGTCTTCTCTTAATTCTTTGACTGCATGATTATGTGTAAACCAGCATCCATTTTCAAAGTGTAGATAAAGACTTCTAAAGTCAAAGTTAATTGTACCAACAACACCGACCTGATCATCAACCAAACATTGTTTTGAATGAATAAATCCAGGAGTATATTCATAAATATGAATACCTGCCTGCACAAGATGTGAATAATAGCTTCTAGTCAATGCAAAGACAACTGCTTTATCAGGAATACCAGGTGTAATGATTCTTACATCGACACCTCTTTTTGATGCAAGAATAAGTTCTCTTTGCATTTCGTCACTTAATATCAGATATGGTGTAGTGATATAGATATGATCAACAGCATGTTTAATCATATTTAAATAGACATTCTCACCTGTTTCTTCATCATCTAAAGGTGTATCTGAGTAAGGGATGATATATCCTTCTCCTGATACTTTATGACCTTTTAAATAAAGTGTGAGGTCTTCATTATCTTCTTTACTTGATGTCTGCCACATCTCAAAGAATATCTTTGTGAGAGAGTCTACTGCATCACCCTCTAATCTTACTCCAGAGTCCTTCCATAGTCCATAAGGATGTGTGTAATTGAAGTATTCATCGGCAAGATTATAACCACCAGTATAGCCTATTAGACCATCTATGACAGTAATCTTACGATGATCGCGATTATTCATAAAGGGATTTAAAACAGGAAAGATAGGGTTAAATACACGGCATTGTATACCTTCATCATGAAGACGTGCTCTAAACTTATTATTAATAAATCCTACGCTTCCCATATCATCATAAAAAACTCTTACATCCACACCCTGTTTTACTTTCTCTACAAGGATATCCTCTATCTGTCTCCATGCTTTTGAATCTTCTATCGCATGATATTCCATGAATATGAATTCTTTAGCGTTATTTAAATCATGTAGTTGTGCTTCCAATGCATCATTTGTAGAACTATAGAATTTTATCTTTGTATGATTAAAAGTAGGAAAACCCAAAGATTGTAGATAATAAGCTTCTGTGGCATGAAGAGGATCATTCTGTTGAAGTTCTTCATAACCTTGTGTTTCAATCTTATAACTGTTGAGATCATCATTTACTTTATTGAACTTCTTCTGTACTGTCTTCAACAATGAAGGTCTACCAAACAAGATATATATAGCTAAACCAAAGACAGGAAAGATGAGAATCAAAACAATCCAAGATAGCTTAAAAGCACTATTATCCGGTCTACCATAAATACGTAGTACACATATAAAGGCAATTATACTCATGATTGTATCAAAAGCTGCATAGTATTCAGAAAGATGTATCGCAAGATTCACAATCATAAATACCTGAATAATAATCAGAAGTGCAGCAATTATTACTCTTACAATACTATTTTTTACATCATTTTTATGCTCATATGTATTCATAAAATCCCCCTATTTAAAAAAGGCTTTCAATTAAGAAAGCCTATTAGAAATTCTTCTTTGCGACAACTAAGAAACGATATGTTGTCAACTGGAAATATGTATTCTGTTTAATCTGATCTAATGCATTCATATAGAAGCTCTTATATTGTGCGACATTTTCAGCCACTTCTGGAGCCACCTTACGGAAGTAAGTCTGTATTTGGCGAAGATTATGGAAACGAATATAACCTTTATCTTCTTTAGTTTCTACAACTTCAAATCCTGCCTCAGCAAGAGTCATTGCACAGCTGTTCATATCCCATACACCTCTCATCTTAAAAGGCATATACATAGATAAGAATTCATGAAGGTTTTCACTACCATTCTGATTCACAATGAAAGTACCATTTGGTTTAAGTACACGTAATACTTCATTCTTATCATAGTTAGAGAATTGATCCATTAATACATCGATACGTTCATCCTTAAATGGAAGCAGGTTAGATTCTGTCAATTTAGTTGCCTTAACAGGTAATCCTTCTAGAGTTGCTTCTACTTCACTTGTTTCAGTATAAGGTTCAATATCAAATGTTGCTGCTGGATAATCTTTATAATCCTTTACAAACTGCCCTTTATCCACTGTCATAAAGGCTAAATGATCTTCTGGATGAACATAGCTCTTAGTAATAGCGACTTCATCATAAAGTGGTGCAGAGACTTCATAACCATAGTCTTCTTCATCTCCACGTTTTAATTCTTCAATTTCTTTCATTAGATGTGTAGCTGATTGAATCTGCTGACGACATCTGAACTTACCATACTTAATAATAATAAATTGTACGATTGCATCCGCAATCACACCACATGCCACAAAGATAATGAGTTCTAAGAACCACAGTGCTGACATGAATGGTGCATCTGTACCACCAATCATATAACAGATAATACATAATACAACCATGCTTGCTGTTCCTGTATAGTTGAAAGGACGATTGAATTGTTCAAACCACACTAAGTTATTCACTCTTAATGCACGTTTACGGCTGATTTCAAAGTAAATCAGCTGGAATGTTAACATCAATCCAACAAACGTTAATAAAGTTGCGAGTAAAATTGCCATAGAATTCCCCCTTATTTGATCTTCTGACCTGTAAGAGTATAGTATTGATCTCCAATTGTGAAATAGCCTTCATCATGAAGAACGATTTCTTTTTCAATAGAGTAAATTTCCTTCATATCATTATCTACATCATAGATATAAGAACGTCCATTCTTTTCTAATGCAAGATATGGATGCCCATCAAAGACAATTGCTGCCTTTTCAGGAATCTTTGTATAAACATCTGAAAGTGCTTCTTTTCCATTACAGTCATAGACCTTAAATTGGCCATTCTTATTATATGCTGCATAATATGAATTGCCGATGAATTCTAAACGTGGATATGATGATTTTAATACATTTTCACCTTCCGCATTAATTAATTCATACTTACCGTTTTTAAGCTGTACAATAGCACACTTGTTTTCATCATACTGATTGGCTTCCTGATAATAAGGACTGACCTTCTTACCATTGAAGTCATAATAAGCATAGCCTTTACCCTTTACAAAACCTGGATAACGAGACACCGTTAATTCATGTGCATATGGATAAACCTGTACATTCTTTAATTCACTTGTCTTCTTACCGTTATAAACTGTATGAGGTCCATAGGCAATCTTCTTATTTCTAGAAATGAAATGTGTATTGTCTTTAAAGTTAGAGTTTGTAGGAACAATCTCTCCCTTTCTATAAAGACTGACAGTATCATCTGCAGTTAATACGATATTGTTTTTGTTTGTGATCTCTGCACCAGTTAGTACATAATCATTTGAATAAATCTTAGTACCAATTACAGCTAATGTATTCTGGTTATCTGCATCATATAAAATAGCCTGATTCTTACGTGATGCAAGAATAGAATAGTTACCTACTTCCTTAATAGAAGATTTCTTACCATTCTTTAAATAAACATTAATAGAATCTTCAAAACCTACAATAGATGCATCATCTATACTAGAAGCATAGTAAACCTTCTTCTTACCAGCATATAGAGTCTTACCATTATTTACAACTTTATAAGTCTTACCCTTTACGATAACAGGTAGATCAGTCTTTAATAAACCGCTCTTAGTAGATGATTTATAAAGAACCTTACCTTTTGTATTGAGTACTTCAATACCACCTAAAGAAATATCGGCCGCTCTTGTTTTAGTTTCTGTTTCTGGATTTCTTATAACAGTTACTTCACTTATATGCTTCTTCTTACCTATAGTTGCAGTAATAGTTACTTTACCTGTTCTTATACCATATACAGTACCATTTTCTACAGTCGCAATATTCAAATCACTTGAATCCCATTTAACCTCTTCAGGATTTACATTAGTCACAGAAAGCTGACCCTGTCCACCTTTAATAACAGTCATTTCCTTCTGATCAATCACTTTAATAAGCTTATGAACTGTAACATCACATGTATAATCCTTCTTATCAATCGTTGCAGTAATAGTCACTTTTCCTGCTTTATTCGCATGAATTGTACCATTTTCTACAGTCGCAATTGTCTTATCAGAAGTTGTCCATTTAACCTTCTGATTTTCATAATTATTAATAGAAAGACCATAATCAGATTCTTCATCCATCTCAATCTTAGTTTCACTTAAAGAAAGAGGTTTAGCCTTAACAGTAATTTTAGCCTTAGCCTTTTGATTACCAGCCTGAACAGTAATAGTAGCCTTACCAGGTTTCACACCTGCAATCTCTCCAGTATCCGGTGCTACAATCACAACCTGATCATTACTTGTAGTCCATACTGCCTGATCTTCATCCTTCTTATTTAATACTTGTAAGAAGATATGCTGATCCTTTTCAATAGTAGTCTTAGAAGGATTAATCTTAATCTGTCTCTTCTTTACTGTAATAGCAGCCTTATATTTCTTCTTGCCGACCTTTGCAGTAATAACAGCTTTACCCTTCTTTAAACCTGTTACTTCACCAAATTCATTGACTGAAGCAATCTTTTTCTTATTAGAACTCCATTGTACAACTTCTTCTGGATTCTTCTTATCTAATACATTTAATACAACCTTCTGTTCAGTTAAAAGAGTCACCTTAGTCTGATCAAGTCTCTGTGTTCTCTTCTTTACAGTCACCTTAGATTTAACTGTCTGACCATTACTTGTTGCCTTGATAGTCGCTTTACCTGGATTAATAGCCCAGATATGTCCATCAGCAACAGTCACTACATTCGCATTACTTGTTTCCCACTTAATATCAGGATATGCATTTTCAATGCCATACTGACCTTCTTCACCTGTATAAAGTGTTGCTTCATTTTGAGAAATCTTTAAAGTCTTACGTTTTACTTTAATCTTACACTTTAAAGTATCATCCCCTACTTTTGCGATTATTGTAGTCTTACCAGGCTTTAATCCCTGAATGACACCATTGTCTACTGTTGCAATCTTAGGATCCTTAGACTTCCATTCAATTGTACGTGCACCAAAATCATTCACTGTAAGTGTAGCAGGTTCTGATGTATATACATCTAAAGATTCCTGAGAAAGATATGGATGTAATGCTTCTACCTTAATCACACAAGTCACTGACGCATTATCTTTAGTTGCAGTAAGTGTTGCAGTCCCTGCATGTTTTGCATAAACATAGCCTTCCTGATTAATATCAATGACATCATTATCATTTGTAGACCATACAACAGCATCATTCGCAAATACCTGTGTTAAAGTGTTTTCTGTCATATTAAGAGAAGATGCACTTAAATAAAGTCCAGTCTGTGGCTGAGATTCACCTACAAGCATATTACCCTGTGTTTTTAAGCTTGTATAACGTCCTGGTTTAATAATTGTTTTACCTGTATTAGAAATATAACCAGTCTGATCACTCTCATTAGTCACTAAATATCCACCTTCAAAAGGTGTATATGTCTTATACATATCTTTGGTATAACGCTGCCCCTTAGTATTATAAAGAGCATATAAACTATTCTTTCCTTCTTTCATGAAAGAAGTCTTCTTAATCTCATGATTATCGGATGATGATCCACAGCCACTTAATATTAATGCAGTAGCCAGGATTCCTATTACCTTCTTCATAGTCTGCCTCCTTGTTTTTTTTCTACAACATCATTATAACATAATTCTTTACGTAAAAAAAATGAGAGATAATCTCTCATTTTAGAATCTTTCTGAAACGATAATTTACATTCCATAGGAACATAAGAAATACAACGACTAACATACCAAAAGAGACTAGTGTTTTACATTTTACACTACAATAGAAAAACAAGATACAAAGTACAGTAATCAAGAAACTCATAAGTAACATCATGAGACTTTTTGATTGTCTTCTTAATTCAAAGAAAATAAGAAGCTGTAACGCAATGGAAATTATGAAATATAAGTCATTATAATTCATAAGCGTATCTCCTCTCTTTTTTCTTATTATATACCAAGCAACAAAAAAAGGCCTTATAAAGGCCTCTTTTACATTAAATATGTAATGGATCGTTGTTTACACCATAAACCTTTTTATCTTTTGTAGTTGCTACATAATATACTGCGCTATCTTCAGGTTTATAGTAAACTTCTAAAGTTTCAAGAGTGTTAAGCTTGATTCCGTTAGCTTTGATATCTTCTTTAACTAATTTTTCGATATCAGACACATTAACATCTTTATTCATGAACTGTACTTCAATTTTTGTTTTCATGTTTGTATCCTCCATTTCCTAGTATGATAAAAACCACTTTTAATATATCACTTTTCCTTTTACAATCAACCATTTTTCTTGAAAATATCAACTATTTTCACCATTTATACATTTATATGTAAAATAGTAACTGTTTTTACGCTTGTCATATATAAACAAAATAATCAAAGTAATGATCATCAAAATAAGACCATAAAGTAAATACACAAGAAGTAATCCTATCAGACTTGAATCAAACATCATCCCTGGTACAACAACTAATGCATGAATAAATGAAACACTTGATGTACCAATACGTTTAAAGGCTGCCTGAACAGAGAATGCACATGAAGCATATTGTGCAAAGAATAATACAAGAATATCTATTAAAGAAATAATAATCTTTGCCTTTTGATCAATATAGTGTCCTAGCTTCTTATATCCAATAAAGCTAAGCAATGATAATAGTATGGCATCTAGACAGATGATATAACCTAGGTTATAACCAAAAGCCCATATAATACCTCCAATGACTGCACCAATAAAAGCACCAAGTATTCCAAGTGGTGAAGCAGTGTGTTTGGTAATACGTTCATGTTTTTTAAAGCAGTCAGAACATAATATATCTATTTCATCATCTAATAAATAGACATTTAATGGTTTGCTTTGATGACAGTGATGACATTGTGGTGACTGATTAATTTCTTTCTTGAGTGTTAAGATAATATTCTCTAACTCTTCTTTTTTAATGCGCTTAGATAAAACAAGTCCTGCACCTTTCTCATTAGAATATATACGTTCTACATCATCTCTTTTAATAAAGAGTTGTTCTAGTATATCTCTTTGATGCTTACTATCTTCTGTAGTCAATAATAAAGCTATTTTATGATGAGGTAATACCTGTAATAATAAATAAAAATGATCTTGAATGTAGTAATAATAGTCTTTTTTAGGGGTTGGTTTAAAACCAATAGTTGTGAGTTCTTTAATTTTCATAACGTACTCCTGTTAAAAAAAGAGAGAGTAATTCTCATTACTCCCCTTATTCTGATGCTGAATTTTTAGATCTATAAGCTCTCTTACGATCAAGTTCAGAAAGATATTTCTTTCTTAAACGGATATTGTTTGGAGTGACTTCTACTAATTCATCTTCATTAATATAGTCAAGACAAGCTTCTAGGTTGAAGTGTCTAGGTCTCTTTAATACAACTGTTGTATCTTTTGTAGATGAACGTGTATTTGTCTGCTGTTTACCCTTAGTAACGTTTACTACTAAGTCATTGTCCTTTGCATGTTCCCCAACAATCATACCTTCATATACTTCTACACCTGGACCAACAAACATCACACCACGGCTTTCTACACCACCAAGTGCATAAGCAGTAGTCTGTCCTGTTTCAATAGAAATAAGAACACCTAACTGTCTTTCACCTACTGCTTCACCTTCTAATGGGCGATATTCTAAGAATGAGTGGTTAATAATACCATAACCCTTAGTCATTGTTAAGAAGTTAGTCATGAAACCAATTAAACCTCTAGAAGGTACAATATAATGAACCTTAGTCATACCATCCATAGAATCCATGTTTTCCATGATGCCTCTTCTTAAACCTAATGATTCAATAACTGAACCAATACAATCATCTGGTGCTTCGATTTCTACATCTTCATATGGTTCACATGTTACACCATCGATTTCCTTTAAGATAACATGAGGTCTAGATACCTGTAATTCATATCCTTCTCTTCTCATTGTTTCAATTAAGATAGATAAGTGTAATTCACCACGACCACTTACCATCCATTCTTCTTTATTCTGAATACGTTCTACTTTTAAAGATACATCCTTGTTTGTTTCTTTGAATAAACGTTCTTCAATCTTAGATGCAGTCACAAACTTACCATCCTGACCAGCAAATGGTGAAGTGTTTGTACCAAAAATCATCTGGATTGTTGGTTCATCTACATGAAGTAATGGTAATGCTTCTTCACAGCTTGGTTCACAGATTGTTTCACCAACACCAATGTCAGCTAAACCTGCAACAGCCACGATATCACCAGCACTTGCTTCTTCTACTTCAAATCTATGCATACCTAAATAACTGAATAACTTCTGAACACGGAACTGTGTCTTAGAACCATCCGCTCTTAAACATACAACATTTTCATTTACTTTAATAGAACCTCTCTGAATTCTACCAATACCAATTCTTCCTACATAATCATTGTAGTCTAATAAAGCTGGCTGTAACTGTAAACCACCTCCAACATCTACTGCTGGTGCAGGAATTTCATTGATAATCATATCAAATAAACAGTCCATATTAGGAACCTGAGTACTAATATCAGGATCTAATGAGCTTGTACCATTTAATGCTGAAACGAAAACAGTTGGGAAATCAAGCTGATTATCATCAGCACCTAATTCCATAAATAATTCAAGAACTTCATCCATAACTTCCTGAATTCTTACAACTGGACGGTCAACCTTGTTGATAACAACGATAGGTTTAACATGAGCAGCTAATGCCTTCTTTAATACGAAACGAGTCTGAGGCATTGTACCTTCATAAGCATCAACTACAAGTAAAACACCATCCACCATGTGCATGATACGTTCTACTTCTCCACCAAAGTCAGCATGGCCTGGTGTATCCATGATGTTGATCTTATAGTCTTTATAATGAATAGCTGTATTCTTTGCTAAAATAGTAATACCACGTTCTCTTTCTAAAGCGTTACTATCCATAGCACGTTCAGCTAGTTCTTCGTGTGCTTCAAGTGTTCCAGATTTCTTAATAAGCTGGTCAACCAATGTTGTTTTACCATGGTCAACATGAGCAATAATTGCTATATTTCTAATATTCATAATCGCACCTCTTTCAATTTTTAGATTATATCATAGTTCGTCTTCATTTCAATAAAGAATAGTTTTCAAGATGAGAAAAAGTTTAGGAAATTACACGTATTTATACAATTCCATACAAGCCCACAACTGCATAATATAGGAGTTCTAAGAATGAAAACACTATCACATATAGCCATGGTTCTATAATCGTGGCTATATAGAAACTGTCAAAAAAGTGTCAAAAACATTTAACTGTCAAAAAAGTGTCAAAAATAAACTAAAGGAGATATAAGAAAAATGAGTAAAATGAACGTTATGAAGAAAATTCAAGAAGCAAAGGGGGGGATAAACTCTTACTATGATATGGATATAGAAGACATGGAAAAAATATCAAATAATTCACATGATAGATTTTCATTAATTTCAAATGCTTTTACCTTTGGTTATATTCAAGGAATGAAAGCCCAGAAGGCAAAAGACAGAAAGAAAAAAGCATAATCATATTTATTTTATAGTCTAGTTGGCGCTAGATTATAAAAGGAGTACGCCAATACTTCTATATGATTGCTAAACTACCAAAAAAGAAGCCTCGCATATAAAAGAAACATCTCACAAAGAAAGAATTATCACATAAAGTAGTATCATTCGTGGGGGTCGATTCATTCGACCTCCTTTTTATTATGCATGAGATTATAAAGGTACTGCATGAAAGCATACTTTTAGAGACTGTCACGCTCGTTATATATAGCATATGAGCGTATGGCGCTCATTTTATTCATTTCATGTATGATTTTTCTATTTCATGTCATGTTTTATTGACTTATCTAATAGGATGCCCTAAATTGGGGCGTCCTTACCTTCTGCAAGTGTTCTAGATACTCATAATATGCTTGTGGGGGATTCTCTAATTTAGAGATATATTATATCAATATTGCTATTTCCTTATATTTTCGATTCTAAGCGTCTTTTATAGATTCCCTTACACTTTATCAAATACAGACAAAACAAGGCTCATGCATTAATTTAAAAGGGGTTTGCCATTGGTGCACATAGTCATACACATAAGTATAGTATTTATCAAAATAAAGAAACTTATTTTGTTGTATATAAAAAAGGATAACTGGAGGGGCGGTCGAACCATTTCTAAGAATGGGCATCCCTCATCCGGCATATATCTAATTAGACATACGGCGTGTTAGACGAGACCGATTTTTCTACATCAGTTATCCTTTTCTACTGATATTAGACCATTTAATTATGAATATGTCAATATATTTTTATTTCTCGCTTATAAGAAACCTATATATAAAAAACTTGTCATTTCTTGCTATCTTAGAATTGCAAAATGTCATTTTATCCCCTCGTCTGTGCCGTCGAAACGACGTGTCAGCCTATCTTCTGTATGATTATACGAAAAGACAAAAAGAAAAGACCTAGACCAATGGTCTAAGCCCTCCTAAAGTGTATAAAAAGTTAAACGAATATTAGAAAACGTATTTATTATAACACTATTCCATTATCTAGCACCATACCTATTCATATTTATTGAATAATCCATGGTGCAGTCGCTTTTTATTATCTTCTTGAGTATTTGCCCATGTTTCTTATAAAGTGCCTTAGAATTGAGATATAGCCCATTTATCTAATAGTCTAGGTTTGATACTGCTTTAAAGCTAGAATAACATCACTCTAGAATGTTGGCTAATTCTTCAATACCTTTATACTCGTATGTTTGAATTGTACGGAGTGCCATTCCCATAATGTCGGCTATATCATATTCCGTTAGACCGTCAACATATCTATAATAAAGCGCCATTCTATATTTTAGTGTAGTCACCCTGTTTATTGTATTGCGTATATTTTCCATTTCCTTCTTACATTCTTCTTTCATCATGATGTAATCATTCTGCGTCTTGGGCTCACTTGTGCGCCCTATAACCTTGTTATATTGGATTGAATGCACATTAAGGACTTTGTTGTCTATGTACTCTATTCTATCTTTGTAAATCTTGTAACTCTTTAAGTATTCCCTTACCTCGTCTGTTGTCATTCTCTCACCTCTCTCTAATTGTCATGGTGTTCTTAGTAAATGTTATTGGTATATCAATACCAACTTGACCACGTGTGTTCTTGGCTATATGGATAAAGTAATTATCCTCTGTCTTGAAATAAATAAATATAACCTGTCTAGCACTGTTTTCAATTTCCCCAGATTCTTTCAGACGGCTAAGTGTTGGGGCTTCATTCTCTCTATTTCTTGTGTTTCCCTGTTGATTCTGTTGCCTTGATACTTGGGATAATGCAATCATGGTTATGTTGTGGTTTAATGCCATGGCTCTAAGAGTTTTCGCAATCTCTGTTGTTTTCTCATAGAGTGAAGAACGGCTAAAACCTCTTATCATGCCTATATGGTCTATGAATACTATGATATGTTCCTCTGGATCCATTCGATTTATTGTCGCTTTTATGGCTTCTAGACTTTTAGCCCCTGTGTGTATGTCTATTCTTTTGTGTTCTCCTATTTCCTTCATGGCTTCATCAATTTTATTTTTGAGTTCCTTATCTGTTATATACTTATATCTTTCTAGCGTTTCCATTGGTACACTACTTTCAATAGATACAAGGCGCTCTTTTATGTCTTCTTCTGCCATTTCCATATTGAAATACACACATTGATAATGTTTAGACAGTTCACTAAGCATATTCAAGGCTAAAGCCGTTTTCCCTCCACCTGTTCCAGAAGCACTAATAACCATGAAATCATGTTCTTTCATCTTTAGACAGGCTTCTAGTCTTGGTAATCCTAAGCCCTTAATAGTCTTATTGTCACTATTTAAACATTTCTTTAGGTCTTCTTCTGTTATATTCTCCTGTTTTACTGTTCCTAGTTGATTTATCTGTTTGACTGTTTCAGCGTACTTGTCAATATCACATTCCCCATTCTTGAGTTTATTATAAGCTTCTTTCAATAGATCTTCTTTGTGTGCTTGTATGATAGTTCCCTCTTTTGATAAGATAGCGCCTATTTGCTCAAGTGGATTACCTTGTATTATTTCCATTATTATATTCATGTCAATTTGTTCATCTGTTGAAAGTATTTGTAACATGTCATTATCTCTATTCTCTTTATGAATTTGTGCTATCTTTTCAAAAATGTATTTAAAATTGTACTTCTTACCTTGTATAGAGAAGTCTTTTAAATAATCTTTAGTAATAGATAACTTGTCTATGTCTTCAATGTTTTTCAATAGATACCCAATTAAACATACATGACATTCTTTCAATGTTTCTCTATCAATCATATTACCTCCTTAATACAAATCTTCATCATGTCGATAATTCATATTTTCTAATGCTTCTTCTAAAAGTTCCACTTGTTTATCTAATGGTAAATCATTAAGGTTTGTACTTCTGTTTTTTGGGTTTGGGTTTTCCTCTATTTTATCTTCTATTTTATCTTCTATTTTATAGTGGTTCACCATGACCCTCTCATGAGGTTCACCATGAACCCCTTTGTGGTTCACCATGAACCCCTTAGGAGTTTGACCGACAACATTATTATTTTCATGAGGTTCACCATGACCCTCTACTAGTGGTTCAGTGTGACCCTCTACTAGTGGTTCACCATGAACCTCATTATTAAACGGTTTAGTAGATAATAGGCGCTTTCTTGGTAGTGATTTTCTGTATAAAATGCCTTCTTTTACAAGTTCGTCTATAGCACGTTTTACTGTTGATTCACTTATACCCATTGCCTTAGATAGTGTTTTATTGCTTTCATAATATGGTGAACCCACATTATTGAAACGTGACACACGCCCCACTATATAAGCCTTCACTAGGGTTAGCCCCTGTTCTCTGAAATCATCATAGATAATTACATATTTATTTTTTTGTTTTCTGTTTTCTTGCATATGATCACCACTAACAAAAAAGGAGCTTACGCCCCTAATTTGCCTAACTGCTTACTTTTGACGGCTTCAACAGAAGCGTTGATATTTACAAGGTTGTCCATGTCATAGCCCTCATAAGTCGATTGAAATTTTCTTACTGCTTCTTGTGAATACATATGGGCTTTACCTGTCTTGATTGCTTTCAATGCCCCTGTTTCTCTTAGACATGAAAGTGTAGTTAAACTTGTATGTAATAGTTCTGCGACCTCGTCCACTGTAAGCATTCTTAAATTATCCATATTCTAAGCCTCCTTTAATTCTTTATACAAAGCCCTTAAGGCTTCGTTTAATTCCACAAATACGTTAGTAGCTTCTTCTTTTAAATGCTTATAGATTAAACCATCAGTTTCAATAATCATGTATACTACTTTACCTTTGGCGTCCATTCCAGATAGTGCCCCACCCTCTAAAATGTCTTTGAATGTGGTTTTCTGTTCTTCTGGTTCTTTATGCTTCTTAGTGCATTCAGCACATAAATAACTAGTACTATCAAAAGATTCTAAATGTTTAATATCCTCATGATCTAGTTTGATTTCCTTACCACATTCACAACAATATGTAACAAGTTCATCATCACAAATACCTGTTTCAAGTTTTCCGTCTTCTAAGTTCTTTCTTAAATAAATCATATTCACACCTCTTTCATTCATTGTATTTTTATTTGCTTGTTTCTATGTCTAAGAGTATTCACTCTTTCAATGTAAAAAGCACAAGCCCACTTTTAAACATTGGATTTAATACATTTCCCTAGTTAATTGAAGCAAGTTTCTTTATAGCGTTCATGTATTCTTGCTTTTGGTCTTCTGGTAGTTCATCTCTTAAGCGTCTATATAAAGTCATTTCGCTTAATTCTAGCGCTTTGCATAAATCCCATTGAGTGAGCCCATAAAGCTTCAACGCGTCTCTAATTTCTTGATTAGGTCTAGTCTTCATCAATCTCACCTCCTCCCACAAACAATATTACTCTATTTATTCCGTTAAATCAATGACCAAAAGCCTAATATCAAAGTCGTTCATGCAATTATTATTTAATTATTATTCTAATATTGCACGTTGTAGAGTGATATAGTCTTTACAAGGGTGTCATGAGATTCTATAATAGTGGTGAAAGGAGTAAAAAAAATGAATAAAAAAGAACTGTTAGACAGTACGCCAAAGTTAGCAAAATTAAGTAAAGCATATTCGAATATTGATATAACAATACTTGGGATAGATTCAAGCCCATTTTTAACTCGTATATATGAGCGAGGGTTTGCCGGCTTTTTCCCTTGTTTAGACGAGTATATAAACTCTCTTGTTGACACCAAAGAACAAATTGAAAATTTTGATTATATTATGACAACAGGGAAATTGATAAATCATTTACTTCGTATAAATCACATTACAAGCGCTGAACTAAGTAAAGCTATAGGGGTTGCGCCCTCTTCGGTTAGTAGGTGGCTTAGTGGTAGCACAAGAATAACAGAAGATAACCTATTAAAACTTTCTAAGTATTTTGATGTTTCGCTTGAATATTTAAAAGGCGATCACTGCATGAAAAACCACAAACAAGAAGCAAGAAATAAAGAAGCATTGAAAAATGCAATAAACTTTATAACTAGCTATAGAATTAATAACTTAGATAAAGAAATCCTTAAAGAATGTGGGTATTATCCTATAGATATATATATCAATAGTGAATATTATGACTGTAAACCTCTAACTAAATTAATATATGAAAATCAACAAATTAATGAAAATTCATGGATAATGTGGAGGTATGAAATAAAGTATTTCCCACGTTTTCCCCAAAAAATACTACTTGTCAGCATTGAAGACCTTGAAAAAATGGGCTTTCCTTATTGGAGTATTAAAGAACACATTGGATATTCAGAAGAAATAAAAAACATAGCCCAATATGTGGACTATGATAAATTGAAAGTTCTTATTGAAGATAGAAAGAACCTGTTATCATTCAATTTTGAAAAGAGTTTAGAAAGTATCAAATAAAAAAATGCTTCTTTCCGACCGACCAAAGACAGAAAGAAGCAACTAGGAAAATGCACTAAGCCCAATGTTTAAAAGTGCCCTCGTGCACTCCTATTATACGTTTTGGGCTTGTAAAAATCAACGTTTAAGGAGGATAAAAGTATCATGAGTATTAGAGAACGAAAAGGGAAAAAAGGCGTTTCATATCAAGTCTATTTTCCTTATAAGAATGAACTAGGTATAACGTGCACCTATAGAAAAGGAGGATTTAAGACCAAAAGAGAAGCAAAGACACATGAATCACTAGTAAAAGCCCAGATAGAAAAAGACGGCTTTTTAAAAGAAGAATGTAATTTAACTCTTGATCAAGTGTTTAATGATTACTTTGAAACCTTTAAAAAGAAAAAAGTATCTAAAGCAACAATACAACAATATGATAGCATTTATAAAAATCATATTAAACAGGCGTTAGGGTTCTATCAAATATCAAAAATCAAGTACCCAACATTACAGAAGTATTTCAACAACTGTTCTTCTATGTCTCAAGGTCTTCAATTCAATATCAAAAAGATTCTAAGCAATGTATTCAAATATGCTTGTAAATGTTGCTACATTGAAAATAACCCTGTCTCTCTGGTAGATCTAACAGGAATTGAACCAATGGAAAAGAAAAAGACTATTACATATCAAGAATTAGAAACAATAGTTCAAGCGCTCAAGTCTAGGCGTTGTCATGATTCATTTAAAAATGATTCTGTAATCATTTCTTTGTATATAGGCTATTATACAGGTTTTAGACTAAGTGAAGTCTTAGCACTTGAAAAGAGTGACTTTGATTTTACTAACAATGAAATTCATATGAATAAGCAACTAGATTATATCAAGGCGCAAACAAAAACATTAAAAACCACCACTAAACTAAAAACCAACTCTAGCAATGCAGTAGTTCCACTTGCTGAACCACTAAAAGAAATATTGGTGGATTGGTTCAAGGTAAATCCTTATGATCATGTTATTTGTGATGTGGAGGGTAATTATATTTTGCCTTGTTCATGTCAAAACACTTTAATTAGATGTTGCAACAAATTAAACATATACTTTCATTTTCATATGCTAAGACATACATTTATTAGTAACTTAGCCAATGAAGGAATAAGCCCACAAGTAACAAAAGAACTAGCAAGACATTCAAATGTTAATACTACAATGGACGTTTACACTCATGTAAATGAAGACAGTCAAAAACAGGCTATAAATGCCGTTTTTGGTTCAAAAAGTGTCAAAAAAGTGTCAAATGCTTCATTACTAGCAAACTAGAAAACATTTTATATTGAGAATTGCTTTATTTTTTCAATTATATAGATTATTTGTAATTTTCAAGATGAGAAAATTTATTAAATATTGAATAACTCAACTCTTTTTTAAAAAAAGAACAGGCTTACATAACCTGTTCTTTTAAGAATTTATAAGTTGTAGAAAGAACTTCATGAATATGATCCGCATTATCATAATTATGAGATGCACCAACAACTGGATGGAAGATCATCTGCTTACCAAATAGTTTTGTATATCTTTCACTGATTGCATAAGGTACTGTTTTATCTTCAGTTCCATGAATGACTAATAAATCATTCTTATATGTATCTAAGTTCTTATAGAAATCTCTTTGAAGCATATCCTTTACAAAAGCATCGCTGATTTCAAATCCATTATGATCATAAACAGGTGCTTCTTCTACTGATCCTGTAAGATAGTCTAAAGAATCTGGTAAACTGAAGGCAGGAGCCCATAATACAAGTTTTTTAATATCTTCAGGATAAATTTTAGCAAGTTCACTCGCAATTGCACCACCCATAGAATGTCCTAAGACATATATATCTGTTACTTGAGGCATCTTCTTTAATTCTTCTAATAGAATACGTGCACATGATAATTCATCATCAAATGTCATTTCTTTAAAGGTAAGATCTGATTCACCACTACCTAGAAAATCCATTCTTAAAGTACCGACACCCTGCGCTTCTAATAAACGTGATAAAGAAACATAGGAAAACTTAGTTCCTGTGCATTGTCCTGTAAAACCATGGAATATTAATAATACAGGGAATTCTTTTCTATGAGGCACATGGAAGAATCCTCTCATAACACCCTTAGGTGTCGCAATTTCACAATACTGCTGCATAATTAAGCCTCCTCTACAAGTGAAACCATTCTCTTCACTTTCTCTTTATCTACATAATCATAGTTAATACCATTATAGCTAAATGATACATAATCATTGGCTGTAGTAGGATCTGCTCTCCAATTCTTACATGAAGAATGAACCTGATGAATACCTGTATAGTGAATAATGTCTACGACATTTGTTTCATTAATTCCAGAACCTGCCAATATTTCTATTTGATTGCCGTATTTCTCCTGCAGTTCCTTAATAAGCTGAACTCCTTCACTCACAGTAGACTTCATACCACTTGTAAGTACTCTATCCACACCTAATTCAATTAATCTATGAATTGTTGCATCTGGATTATCACATACATCAAAAGCTCTATGAAATACTGCAGTCTTACCATAACTATGAATAATAGAGACCATTTCACCTGTACGTGCACTATTGATTTTACCATCAGGATCCAAGAACCCAAACGCAATACCATCAGCCCCATGTTCTAATAGTTCTTCTGCTTCGATAATCATCTGTTCAGATTGTAATTCATTATATACAAATCCTGCACCTCTGGGTCTTACCATGCAAATAACTTCTAGATCTGTATTATTCTTAATAAGTTCTAATGATGCAATAGTAGGTGTTAATCCACCTAACGCTAACGCACTATTTAATTCAATTCTTTTCGCACCACCATGATATGCATTCATTGCATCCTCATAGCTGCCACAACATACTTCTAGCTTATTCACTCACTTCTACCTCTACTTCATACTGTTCTTGATCTACAGTCATATAAATAAGATCTTTAATGGCTTTCTTCACTTTAGTTTCAGTCTTTTCTAAGAACTGATTCTTAATCGCTTCTTTTTCTACTTTCTTCTTCTGTTCTTTCGCGAAAGTCTTATAGTCTGTAATAGAAATCTGATTAAAGATGTTCTTTGTTTCATCATAAACCTTAATAGAATTCTCATCGATTTCATTAGATAAGATCTTTACTGCAGATGTTTTCACGATAATCTTATTATTTGTTTTTTCTACCTGTACATCAGAAAGATCAACACCTGCTTTCATCTTACCTTCATAAGTAATTAAGAAAGACTTCTGTGTTAAAGGAACAGTCCAGCCATTAAACTTTAATGAATTAGAAAACTTCCCTACTTTTGTATAATCATATTCAGATACAGCTAATTCATTAATATCTCTTATTTTCTGTGTTAAAGCTGTTGAAGTGATTTCTTCTTTAGCTGGTGTACTACGTCCTCCAAAGTACATACCACCCACAAACACAATAATAACTAACATAATAATGACTATAATTGATCTTAAACTAAATTTGTTTTTCATTTTCATCACCACCCAAATTATAGCAGATAAAGAAAAATATATACAGTTTGTTTTATAGTCTAGATGATTTGACAACAAATACAATAAATGATAGTTTTTAAGTAGGTGATGAAAATGAATTACGATAATGTACATATTTCTAGATGGGAAGAAATACCAGATTTTCCACTCTATATAGATCAGGTTGTATCTATTATAGAAAAGAGTTTGTCTTTCTTAAAAAATGACAATGACGCTATTATCACAAAAACAATGATCAATAACTATGTCAAACATAAGCTAGTAAAAGCACCTATAAAGAAGAAATATGAAAGAGAACAGATTGCTTATTTCACATTAATTTGTTTATTAAAGTCGGTCTTCTCTTTAGATGAGATTTCTAAGCTTATTCAATTACAACAGAGTCAGAAAGAATTATCTGAATTCTATAATATGTATTGTGACGTATTTGAGCGTATCCTTAAGACAAATTATTTAGACTCAGAACTACCAGACATATATAATAAATGTATCTTAAGTTCTGTCTATAAGATCAAGGTATCTGATAATCTTCTTGGTGAAGAAACAATGGAAGAAGCACTAAAAAAGGATTGAGTTTATTCAATCCTTTTTTACTTATCACCAAAAATGACATTCATATATTTTTCTTCATTTGTTAGAATACGGATGATTGTTACTGTGTCATGATCATATTTATAAAAAATACTATATTTTCCTGCAATGACATAATAAAGATCTGTTGTCCATCCAGTTCTATTAGATAGCTGACCACCTATTTCAGGGTGTGTTTTTAATACAGCACATAGTTTCACTATCTTTGGATTCAAACGCATAGGGTTTCTTAAATCAGCACGTGCTTGTCTTGTATATCTTAGATTCATAGTTCAATTCCAAATTCTTTTAAGATATCTTCTTCAGAAATACTATCATCTGCAGGTGCTTTTTCACCTTTATCTAATTCAATCATTAACTGAGAGATTGCCTGTTCTCTTAATGCCTGTTTACTATTTGCGGTTACTAAGAAAGGCATTCCTTCTACATTAATAGACTGCTGAATAAATGCATTAATAGCATCAGTAAGTGTCATACCACATTGTGCATAGATTCCTTCTACCTGTGCTTTGATTTCTGGATTAATACGCATCTGAAAAGTGCTTGTTTTGGGTGCTGTCGCCACTGTTAGTGTTGTTTTTTTCATAGTTCATAAACTCCTTCTCAACTATTATAAACATCACTCAATTAACAGTCAACACATTGTATATACAGAAAACAAATAAAGAAAAAAACTGATCAGAAATGAAATCATTTCATCACAGTTTCTTAATTAACGCTTTTTAGATTTATGTCTAGGTTTCTTAACAGCTTTTCTAGCACGAGGAGATTTCTTAACTACTTCTTTTAGTTCTTCTTTCTTCTCTTCTACTACCTTTACTGTATCTTCTACAGCTGCTTTTACTTCTGCTTTCTTTGTTTCCACAACTGCTTTAACTGGTTCTTTAGTTTCTTCAACCTTCTTAGTCACAGCTTTTACGGTCTTTTTAACCGGTTCCTTCACTGCTTCCTTTACAGGCTCTTTAACTTCTTCTACCTTTTTAGCCACAGCTTTCACTGTCTTCTTGACTGCTTTCTTAGATGCAGCCTTTTTCTTCTTATGTGCAATAATCGCCTTAGTAATTTCATTTAACTTTGCTTTAGTTTTAGCACGGAAAACAAATATATGGTTACCTTCAGCCTGTGCAAGAACCTGAGGAATATCTGCTTCAATCTTGATATATTCTCTATACTTATCAGCAACTTCTGCATCAGATAATTCATAATCAATACCAAGACGTCTTCCTACATAACCTACATAATACTTTCTTTCAATTTCATAGAAACAAGTATTATAGATCATCATATCTGCCCAAATAGTATATGTATCTACATCATAAGCATAGTTCATCATATCAGGAATAAAAGCACCTGGTGCTCTCATATTCACTTCTAGAGGAACTAAATCACCTTTTCTACCTAATCCTGGTTTATCTTCAGATAATTTAATGAATTCAAAATGGAAGAAACGGCTTCTTGTATCAAATGCTTTAACAACCTTTTCACCAATTTCATAAATAGGTTTACCTTCTACAGGTTCAGAATGGAAATAGATATCAGATGCATCATTGACTGTATCCATAATAGAAGTATCCATATAATGACTTGTAGAGAATAAAATATTCTTATCCTTATCAGTCACACCTTCGAATGTTACAACATCACCAGGCACAAAATCTTCTAGAATATAATCAATATAATCCTGTTTATGATTATAGAAGTCTTTTAATTCTTCATCATCTTTCAATTTATAAGTATGAGTTGCTCCTACACCATTATCAGGCTTTACAATCACTGGATAACCATTCTTTTTAGTAAACTCTAAAGCTTCATCAAGTGTATCTAACTTAATATAGTCAGCCACCTTTAAACCAGCACTCTTATATACTTCCTTCATAGCTGATTTAAATTTCATCCAGCGCATATCCTGAATCTGTGGACCAGTAGTCACATTAAAGTCTCTTCTTAATGTTGCTTCTAATTCTAGCCAGTATTCATTTTCAGATTCAATCCAGTCAATCTTTCCATAATGACTAGAGAAATAAGCACATGCACGATATACTTCATCATAATTCTCTAAAGAACCTACATAGTAATATTCAGTCAATGAATTCTTTGTGTCATCACTGATCATATCATATGGGCAATCTCCAACACCTAATACATTCACACCACGATCTTTTAAACGCGAACAGAAATTATGATAATATTCTGGAAAATGTGGTGATATAAATACGACGTTCATCTATTCTTCTCCTCCTAGATTACTCTCTTTACAAAATATGGGAACTGTACTCTCCACCAATCCCAATCATGGTTTACATCATATCCCCAGAAATCAATCCATGCTGGAATATTCTTATATTCCAATAGTTCTTTCATTCTACTAGTTGAACGAACCATTTCGTCTTCCCAAGCACCCTGGCCGCAACATAATACGATACGACATTTTCTATACATTTCTACATATGGGTGATCATAACTCATACCTTCAATATATTTAATAGGACTATTACGATAAACATTATCATCCACATACTCATGAAAGAATAAATCACTATCATAATATCCACTTAATGCGATACATCCACTAAAAATATCCGGTCTTCTAAATAAGAAATTAGCTGCATGTGATGCACCTAATGAACATCCTGTAGTATAAATACCCTTTGCATGTGTACCACACATCGCATTAATATCAATAATTCTAGGTACTAATTCATCTACAATATAATGATAATATTGTTCTAACATATGTGAACGAGATCCAACATCATGACCGCCTTCTTCACTCCATGTTTCTAGATCAATACTATCACAGCAGAATAATTGTATATTCCCATTATCAATAAGGTCTTCTACTGTAGCGACCATGCCATTGTTTTCAAAATCAAAAAATCTACCGTTCTGTGATGGAAATACAAGTATAGGTGTTCCCGCATGTCCATACACCTTATATTCCATATCTCTTTCAAGACATGGACTGTACTCTTTATAATATTCTACTTTCATTCCCAAAGCCCCCTTTGCCTTTGCCTATTATATCATATTTACTAGATAATTCACTTATTTATCGGTATTTCCTATATACTCATTTAATTCTTTAGGAATATGCCTAGCACTTCTTATAGTTCTTAATTGATATGTCTTAAGTACTTCCAATGGATAAAGAGTAGGATCATATGTTTTTAGACGTTTAAGAAGCATACTTGTTTCATTACTTTCTACTACCTGACACTTATACATAATTGCAGAATAAGGAGCACCATAATAGATATATACATTCGCATCTTGATGAATATTCCCTTTCTGATGCCATCTTATATAATCGCTTTGATGAAATGCCTTTATTAAATCAAAACGTTTAGGAGAAGCAGGAATAACCCAATCTTCACATATCACAGTAGTATGATAGCTTTGATCAACAAGAGACATGATATCTTCATCACTCAATGTTTCATCTAATAGTATACTGATCCAATGTTTCTTATTCATATGAAAAGCTGGATAGATAGAAGGATGATTCACTGTATCCATAGAAATCTTAATATTCAAACATTCTATTTCTCCTTGTTTATCACAAAACTTAGAATAGTCTGTATGCATAATAAGTCCAAACCACTTATCATTATTTCTAAATACAAATGAATCACCATTAGTAAAAGGACAACCTGGAAGAACATGATACTTTTCTTCAATAAGATGCATCAAACGTTTAGATTGAGGAAAAATAAAATAATCATATACAAAACAATGATTCAATATATCCTCTATACAGTCTTCATATGCAGTTCTCACTTTTTGTACAAACTTTCCCTGCTTACCTACCAGATGAATATTTGTATATTCTTCTTCTGTATCAGTATCATAAACCTTTGCATCTAAAATACTGTTATGAAATGACCGTTGTCAAGACATAAATAAACTCTCACAACATTT
>X196_Domestic_Cat__coassemble_71_pt1 | contig 17930 bp, 16 predicted proteins | sample X196_Domestic_Cat__metabat2_low_PE_005 | metagenome-assembled genome bin X196_Domestic_Cat
AATTTAATTTGCGGTTTTATTAGTTATTATTATGGGTAGAGTTTACGGTTTAACAGTAGTGATGCACATAACTTGAGAAGCAGGCATTCTAGAATGTATGAATCCTATGTTCAAGTGAAAACACGTTTTGGTAGTGATTATGCACAAAGGATTTTTAAAGAGAATGCAAAAATATTATTAAATGGGGGAAAGGTATGAACAACAAGGTCAGAAACGGAATCATATTCCTGGTGATTGTGGCATTATATGGTGGATTCTTACTATATGATACACATAAGCCACAAACTGGTTCTTCACCAGTTATTAAAGTACCTAAAGGCACTTTGGTATTAGATACTGGAATGGATCAGACAGCTACAAATCAGGCTATTTTAGAGGGTGTAAAAGCCACTGATAAGGAAGATGGCAACATTACTAAGAAAGTATTCGTTCAGGACATGAGTACTTTTGGTGAAGGTGATGTACGAGTCGTTACTTTAGGTGTATTTGATAAAGATGATAACTACACTAAAATAAAAAGAAAAATCAAATATACAAACTATAGTGCACCACAGTTATATCTTAATAAAGCATTAGTATATTCTAAGGTTGACTCTAAAGCACAGCTTGAAGACTATATGAGTGCTTATAGTTGTGTTGATGGTGATTTAAGTTCTCAGGTTAAAGTAATCAGAGAATATGAACAGGATAAGAACCACTATGTAACATTTGCGGTTACTGATAGTACTGGTACTCAGTCATCTATCACATTGAAGGCATATCAAACTTCTAGAAAACAGACAGTTAATATTAACCTAGATACTTATTTAATGAGAGTAAAGGTTGGTACTGAAGTGAATGCGAAGAAACATATTGATTCTGTTACTATGGATGATATGGACTATTCAAGCTTAAAGAATCAGGTAGATATCAATACAGATTATGATAAGAATACACCTGGTACTTATGAATTTATTTATAGAGTAAAGACAAGTAATGATGACTATGGCTTAACTAAATTAGTTGTCATTGTAGAAGAGTAGGGAGGATATTATGGAAAACAATGTACAAAATGAGAATCTCCTTACTATAGTTAAATGCATTATTAAAGATATACTACAAAGCTGGATCTTGATTATTGCAGTCATGATTGTTTTTGGAAGTGTATTTAATTTTATGAAGACAGTCACTTATGTACCTCAATATGGTACAAGTATGACTGCAACATTAAGTAGTGGTGGAGATACTTTTAAGAGTATTGATAAGGTTCAGAGTTATGTCAATACATTAGATTATCTAATGAATAGTAATAATGCGAAATCTTATGTAAAGAAAAAGATGCCTATAAGTAAGACAACTTATAAGGCAGAAGTAACTTTAAAACAGGCAAATGTAGTTAAGATTAAAGTGACTGCAGATACTAAAAGAGAAGCCTATTTTTCTATTAAGTATTTAAATGATTGGTATAGTGAAAATACAGAACGTTATAGTTTCCCATACAATATTACTGTATTAAAGGAAAGTAAATTCTCTACTAAACCAGTAAATCCAAATAGTCATATTAAGAACTTCTTAATTGGGGCAGTAGGATCTGGATTTGTATTATCTTGTTTACTTGGTTTATATTTCTTCTTAAGAGATACTATTAAGAGTGAAGATGAAGTGGAAAATAAGCTTGATACAAGATTATATGCAAAGTTACCATATGAAAAGAAGAGTAGAGAAGATGCAAGAAGTAAAAAAGCAATTCTTATCACTTCATTAAAGACAAGCTTCTTCTTTAGAGAATCTATAAAAAAGCTTAGAAGTAAGGTGGAAGCAACAAGTGATAAGCATGGTTATAAGTCATTTATGATCACTAGTGCTTATGAAAATGAAGGGAAGTCTTCTGTGGCTGCAAACTTAGCTTTAGCACTTGCGAAAAATGGCCGTAAAGTAGTCCTAGTAGATACAGACTTTAATAAGCCAGCACTATTCAAGATTTTTAATTTAGATGATTTTAAGAGCTTAAATAAGGCGATTGAGGGCAGTTCTAACTGGAGAAGTGAGGTAGTGAATGATCGTAGTGGATTAGATTTATTACCATGTAGTCAGGACTTATATAAGTCTGAACAGTTAACAGAAAGTGCTAAACTAAAAGCAATTATCAAAGAATTAGAAGAAGAATATGATTTCGTAATTGTAGATACAAGTCCTGCATACTTCTTAAATGAACCAACAATTGTGAATGGTTTAGTGGACGCAACTCTATTTGTAGTAAGACAGGATTTTGCACCTAGTGATGTCATCAACGAAACAATTAAACGTTTAACTTATGTTAAGGATAACGTAATTGGTGTTGTATTTAAAAATATGTTAAGTGAAAGCAATAAGGGAACTAGTAATTACAATAACCGCTATGGTTATAACAAATATAGAGTAAGGGGGGATAAATAATGGAATCAAATAATCAAGATGAAATGACGATTGATTTAGTTAAGTGCTTTGAAAATTTCCTCCGTGCATTTAAGAGAATGTGGAAGACAGTACTATTATTAGTACTTATTGGTATGGTTGCATTAGAGATGAAAGAAATTCTTTTCTTTAATACAACTTATACAAGTGAAGCAGTGTTTGTACCTTCTACTGAACTAACAGATACATACTATTATGATGAAACTCAGGCAAGTGGTACTAAAGCAACACTTGTAGATACATTTAATTCAATCCTTACTAGTAAGGAAATGAAGAATATTGTAAAGGATGTATTGAATGTTAATAAGATACCTGCAAAAATTTCAGCAACACAGATTGAAAATACAAATCTTGTTGTATTAAAAGTCACAGGTAAGAGTGCTCAGGATGCCTATAATGTTGCATCAGCTATTACTAATAACTGTGATGCATTAACAAAGGATGCTATGCAGGATGTAAGTATTATGTTATTGGATAAGCCTACAATGCCTAAGAAGGCTGATGCAACGCCTAGTTATTTACTAGCAGGATTAAAGGGTGGATTAATTGGACTTGGAGTAAGTGTTTTATTACTAATTGTAGTTGCTGTATTTAGAAGAACTATCTTAGATAAGAATGATGTGAGAGAAATTCTTGGTATGGATTATATTGCGAAAGTACCATTAGTAGAAAAGCGTCATCCTAATAATCCAGGTTTATTATTAAATGGTTCTGGTATTAAAGCGGATTTCAAGCATTCTTTCCATAATATTAGAATTAAGATGGAACAGGATCATAGAAAAAACAAAAATTCAGTTTACATGGTAACAAGTACTGTTCCTAATGAAGGGAAAACAATGGTTTCTATTAATACTGCCATTACATTAGGACAGAAGGGTTATAAGGTATGTTTAGTTGATCTAGATATGAGAAATCCATCAGTTGAGAAGACAATGAGATATGCGAATATTCATAGAACATCATTAGACTATATTAAAGATGAAGATGTCAACCTAGAACAATGTATTGTTCATAAGGATGATATAGACATTGTATTTGGTAGTGATATTTCTGTTGATGGTTCAACTGAATTATCAAAACCAAGATTAGAAAACTTAATTGCAGAATTAAGAGAAGTATATGATTTTATTATTTTAGATGTTACACCTTTATATATGATGGAAGATGCATTATTAGTCGCAAAGTATGCTGATAGTGCAGTTGTAGTCGTTAAGCAGGACTATGCAGAAGCAGGAGATATTCTTGATTCTGTAGATGAACTCCATGATACATTACCTCATATTGTAGGTGTGGTATTAAATAGTTATAAGAAGACATTCTATAGTTCAGAATCAACTGGTTATGGGTATGGTTACGGCTATGGATATGGCTATGGTTATGGGAGAAGTAAGTAAGATTTAAGAAAGGAAATGAAAATGACTAAAGGTTCAAAAAGAAAGTTCGAACATTGGCAGGTTGTTCGATTACTATTAATGGTCTATGATTTTGCGGCAGTTATAGTATCATTTGGTATTGCTTTATGGTTAAGATTTGACTGTAAAGTAACAAGTGTAGAACCGCAATACTTAACAACTTATACAAAGACTATTATTATATATGCTTTGTTCTGTTTAGTTGTATTCTGGTTCTTACGTATATACAAGAGTATTTGGCGTTTTGCGAGTTATTCAGAGTTATTGAGAGTGATTCTTGCAACTGTAGTGACTGGTGTCATTTACACTGGTTCACTACTTGTATTTAACTTACATATGCCTATCTCTTATTACGTGATTGGTATTACAGTACAGTTTATTGCAACATTAGGAATTCGTTTCTTTTATCGTTTTGTATTACTACTTCGTGGTAGAACAAACAATGAAGTACAGAAGAAGAATGTAATGATTATTGGGGCTGGTTCTGCTGGTCAGATGTTATTTAGAGATATTAAACATGCTAAAGAAACAAATGAAACTGTTGCATGCTTTATCGATGACAACCCTAATAAGTGGGATAGATACATTGATGATGTACCTGTATTTGGTAGTAGAGATCATATCCTAGAAGCAGTAGATAAGTTCAATATTGATAAGATCTATGTTGCTGTACCTAGTGCTAATCCTCAGGATAAGAGAGATATTCTTAGAGTATGTAATGAAACATCTTGTGAACTTATGAATCTACCTGGTATGTATCAGTTATATACTGGTCAGGTATCAGTAAGTAAGATGAAGAAGGTTCAGATTGAAGATTTATTAGGTCGTGATCCTATTAAGCCTAATATGGATGAAGTGTTTGCATATGTAAGAAACAAAGTCGTTCTTATTACTGGTGTGGGTTCTATTGGTTCAGAACTTGCAAGACAGATTGCATCACATAATCCTAAACAGTTAATTTTATTTGATGTATATGAAAACAATGCATATGATATTCAGTTAGAGTTAAGAAAGAAATATCCAAACTTAGATCTAGTGACTCTTATTGGATCAGTAAGAGATAGTAGAAAGATGTTTGATCTTTTTAAGAAATATAGACCTCAGATAGTATATCATGCAGCAGCACATAAGCATGTACCATTAATGGAAGATAGCCCATGTGAATCTATTAAAAATAACGCTATGGGTACTTATAAGACTGCTTATGCAGCTATGGTACATGGATGTGAGAAATTTGTATTGATTAGTACAGATAAAGCAGTTAACCCTACAAACATCATGGGTGCTTCTAAACGTTTATGTGAGATGATTATTCAGGCTTTTGCACTTAAGATTAAAGAAGGTAAGGCTTATGAAATCCCTCAGTTATTTACTCATGAGAAGGATATGATTGAAAAACCTGAAATCAAAGAAGCATTAAAGACTACAACAACTGAGTTTGTAGCTGTACGTTTTGGTAATGTATTAGGAAGTAATGGTTCAGTTATTCCAATCTTTAAGAGACAGATTGAAGCAGGTGGACCAGTTACTGTTACACATCCTGATATTATCCGTTACTTTATGACTATTCCAGAAGCAGTAAGTTTAGTATTACTTGCTGGTACATATGCTCATGGAGGAGAAATCTTTGTATTAGATATGGGTGAACCAGTTAAGATTACTACTCTAGCTCGTAACTTAATTAGATTATCAGGTTATACACCTGATGTGGATATCAAGTTAGAGTTTACAGGACTTAGACCAGGTGAAAAGCTTTATGAAGAAAAGCTTATGGCTGAAGAAGGTTTAAAGAAGACTAAGAATGATTTAATTCATATTGGTTGTCCTATTCCATTTGATATCAATGAGTTCTTAGATGAGTTAGATGGATTACTTGATGCAGCATATAGAAATGAAGATGATATGAAAGAAAGAGTACAGAAGATTGTATCAACATATCATCCAGCATAACACATGTGTGTGGCACTTAGTGATAAGTGCCACCCCATGTATTTATTCATAGAGGAGGGAGAAAGATGGAAATGAATAAAAGAAAGATTCCTTTTAGTCCACCTGATATTTCTGAGTTAGAAATAGAAGAAGTTGCAAAAGCACTTCGTTCTGGTTGGATTACTACAGGACCAAGAACTAAAGAATTAGAAAGAAGACTTGCTGAATATTGTCATACATCTAAAGTGGTATGTTTAAATTCTGCGACAGCAGCAGAAGAATTAAACCTTAGGGTATGTGGTATCCAAGAGGGAGATGAAGTGATTGTACCTGCTTATACTTATACAGCTTCAGCTTCAGCAGCCATTCATTGTGGTGCAAAAGTTATATTTGTAGATAGTCAGAAAGATAACTGTGAAATGGATTATGATAAGGTTGCAGAGGCAATTACCGAGAAGACTAAGGCTGTAGTGGCAGTAGATCTTGGTGGTGTTATTTGTGATTATGACAAGTTATATCAGGCTATTGAAAGTAAGAAGAACCTATTTACTCCTAGAAATGATAACACTTTAGGATCTAGAATACAGAAAACTCTTAATAGAGTCATGGTATTTGCGGATTGTGCACATGCACTAGGTGCTATAAAAAATGGTAAGATGGCTGGTGAATGGGCTGATTTTAGTAGTTTTTCATTCCATGCAGTAAAGAACTTTACGACTGCAGAAGGTGGAGCAAGTACTTGGAAAGATATTCCTGGTATAGATAACGAAGAAATCTATAAGTTATTCCAGTTATATAGCTTACATGGACAGAATAAGGATGCATTAGCTAAGACACAGTTAGGTGCTTGGGAATATGATATTATTGGTCCTTGGTATAAGTGTAATATGACTGATATTATGGCAGCTATTGGATTACGTCAGTTAGATAGATATCCAGGAATGCTTGCAAGAAGAAGAGAAATCGTAAGTAAGTATGATGAAATGTGTGATGAGTTAGGTGTTAAACACTTAAATCATTGGGGTAAAGACTTTGAGTCTTCTAAACATTTATACTTAACTAGAATACCTGGTATTAGTGATGAACAGAGAAGAGAAATCATTATTAAATTAGCAGAACGTGGTGTGAACACAAATGTACACTATAAACCATTACCTATGATGACTGCATATAAAACCTTAGGGTGGGATATAAAAGATTTCCCTAATGCATATGCATATTATGAAAACCTTATTACTTTACCTTTACATACTAAGTTAAGTGATGAAGATGTAGAGTATGTGATTGAAAACTTTAAAGAAGTTGTAAAGGAATATATGTAATGTTGAAAAAATGGGAAACTTTACCTGAATATATGCAAAATGATGAAGTAAGATTCTATTATGATTCATTACAGAAGAAAAAAGTAAGTATGTTTCTTAAGAGAGTCATGGATTTAGTAGGTGGTTTGATTCTACTTATTTTATTAGCTATTCCTATGATTGTTATTTCTATTATGATCAAGTTAGATTCTGAAGGCCCTGTATTTTATAGACAGGAAAGAATTACGACTTATGGAAAACATTTCAAGATTCATAAATTTAGAACAATGGTTAGTAATGCAGATAAGATTGGTTCTACTGTAACAGTAGGGAATGATAGTCGTATTACTAAAGTAGGAGCAAAACTTCGTGGTTGTAGATTAGATGAGTTACCACAAGTATTAGATCTTATTTCTGGTAATATGAGTTTTGTAGGTACAAGACCTGAAGCAGTTAAATATGTTGAACAATATAAACCTGAATATATGGCTACATTATTATTACCTGCAGGTATTACGAGTGAAGCAAGTATTAGATACAAAGATGAAGCTGAATTATTAGATGCAGCGAGTGATGTAGATAAAACATATATAGAAGAAGTACTACCAGGTAAAATGAAATATAACTTAGATAGTATTAAGAACTTCTCGTTTTTTGGGGATATAGCAACAATGTTTAGAACTGTGTTAGCTGTATTAGGAAAGGACTATGAGTAAGGAGAGAAAGAATGGTTACTATAAGAGAAGTAAAGTCAAATGAAAAAGAGTTGATCAATGAAATAGTGACAATCCATTTGAATACATTTACTGGATTTTTCCTTACTTTCATGGGTCGTGGTTTTTTAAAACAGATGTATCAGTCATATTGTGATTATGATGAATCTGGTTTATTAGTAGCTGAAGAAGATGGAAAGGCTTTAGGATTCTTAGCTTTTTCATCTAACTTTAGTGGTTTATATAAGTTTATGATTAAAACTCGTTTGATTCAGTTTGGTTGGTACAGTATTGGAGCATTCTTTAGAAGACCTTCCGCATTTATGCATATTATTAGTGCTTTCTTAAAGCCTGGAGAAGCTAAACGTGAAGAGAAGTACATTGAACTTTCTTCAATTGGTGTTGATCCTAATGTGAAATCAAAGGGTATTGGTTCTAAGTTAATTGATGCACTTAAGGATAATGTTGATTTCAATAAGTTTGCATATATTAATTTAGAAACTGATGCAGTTGATAATGAAGGTGCAATTCATTTTTATGAGAAAAATGGATTTGTGAGAGAAAGAATGTTTGAAACTGATGAAGGACGAAAGATGTACGAGTATAGATTTGTAGGAGAAATAGATTAAATTAATTGTTTGGTCTTTAAAGGAGATACCTCTATTAGGATTAATTAGTGTGATTTTTGTAAAAAACGTTTTTGCTAACATTAAAATTCAAAATTTACATAAATTCATTATTCCTTAATTGAGTTTTGATATAGAACTTAAAATCTAGAGGTTTTGAATTGAAACTATATAAGAATTGAGGGAAATATAGTGAAAAAATTATTATTTATATCAAATATTAGTAATAGTGTAGGTTCATTTGCAGTAGCAAGTATTGCAGCTGCAAAGAAATGTGGTTTTGAGTTTTATTATGCTGCTAATTGGGATGGTGCAACAAAGGAACAAATAGCTGAGGATGAAAAGAAATATGGCATAAAAATAGTTCATATAGATTTAGATCGTTCTCCATATTCTACAAAGAATATTAAAGCATATAAACAATTAGTTGATTTAATTAACAAGGAGAAAATTGATTATATTCATTGTAATACACCAGTAGGTGGTGTTCTTGGAAGATTAGCTGGAGAAAAATGTAAAGTAAAGAAAATAGTGTATGAAGCTCATGGATTTCATTTCTATGAGGGAGCACCTAAGAAAAATTGGATGATTTATTATCCAGTAGAAAAGTGGCTTGCAAAGAAAACTGACGCTATTATCACAATTAATAACGAAGATTTTGAACGTGCTAAAACATTTAAGTTAAAAAACAATGGACAAGTATATTATGTTCCAGGAGTAGGTATAGATTTATCTCAATATGAAATAAATAAAAACATGCGAAAAATAAAAAGGGATGAACTTTGTTTAAAAGATTCAGACAAGATGATTATTTCTGTTGGAGAATTGAATACAAATAAAAATAATAAAGTCATATTAGAAGCTATAGCTGAAATAGCAAATAATAATGTTTATTATTTTTTATGTGGTATAGGACCATTAGAAGAAAAGTTAAAGTTGTTAGCAAAGAACTATGGAATAGAAAATCACATTCACTTTTTAGGTTACAGAAATGATATAAAGGATTTATTACAGGCAGCAGATATTTATGTTATGCCATCAATTAGGGAGGGTCTTTCGAGATCTTTAATGGAAGCTATGGCATGTGGTGTACCTTGTGTAGTTTCTAACATTAGGGGTAATTCAGATTTAATCAATAACAGTGTCAATGGTTTTCTTTGCTCAAAAGCAACTGATTATGCACAATCTATTAAAACAATTTTAGAGTCACCTGACTGTGCAGAAAAATTTTCAAAAAAAAGCTTAGAGAAAGTAAGAGGATTTTCGCTAAAGACAGTAATTGGTTATTTGTATGACATTTATTCTAAAGAAATGGTTTAATCTTATAAATTCATCTTACGAATTTAATTAAATAACAAAGATATATATTATAAATGGAGGGAAAAATGAGAGTAATTCATTTATTACAAAGTCCATTTTTTTCTGGAGCTGAGAATGTTGTTTGTCAGATAATAAACATGTTAGACAGGAACGACGATATTGAAATGATGTATTGCAGCTGTGATGGACAGATTAGAGAAGCATTAAACGAGAGAAACATTAAGTTTCTTCCAATCAGTAATCTTACTGTAAAAGAAGTTAAACGAGTTATCAAAGAATATAAACCAGATTTAATTCATGCTCATGATATGAGAGCTAGCTTTATTGGTGCTCTTGCTTGTGGTAATATACCAATCATTTCACATATTCACAATAACAACTTTGATTCTAGAGGTATTTCATTAAAATCAATTGCTTATTTGTATGCAGCTTTTAAAGCTAAGCATATATTCTGGGTTTCAGATAGTTCTTATGAAGGATATTATTTTCATAAATTCTTTAAGAAAAAAAGTGAAGTATTGTACAACATCATTAGCATTGATAACCTTTATTCAAAAATGACTTTAGATAACAATAACTATGATTATGATATTGTTTATTTAGGAAGAATAACTGAACAAAAGAACCCATTAAGACTTATGAAAATTTGCAAAGGGATTGTAGATCAATTACCTTCTATTAAGATTGCTGTAATTGGAACAGGTGATTTAGAAGATGAAACTCATAAGGAAGCAAAACAATTGGAACTTGAATCTAATGTAACTTTCTTAGGTTTTCAAAACAATCCTTATAAAATATTACATGATTCAAAACTTATGATTATGACTTCACTATGGGAAGGTACACCTATGTGTGTATTAGAAGCTATGAGCTTAGGTGTTCCAGTTGTTAGTACTCCAACAGATGGAGTTAAGATTGTTGTAGATAATGGGAAAACGGGTTATTTAGATGAAACAGATGAAGGACTAGTTAATAGTTGTAAAGCTATTATTACTGATACGATTCTTAGAGAAAATATGTCAGATGCGTCTAAAAAAAGAGCAAGGGAATTAATGGATATAGAAACATATAAAACTAAAATTTTAGAAGCTTATGCAAAGGGAGGTAAGTAATAGATGATAATCACAAAAACACCGTTCCGTATGTCCTTTTTTGGTGGTGGAACAGATATGGAAGATTATTTTAAAGAAAATGGAGGAGCAGTTCTTTCTACTACTTTTGATAAGTATTGTTATGTGAACGTAAGACATTTACCAAAGTTTTTTGATTATAATACAGAACTATCCTATTCAAAAATAGAAAGAGTAACTAATGTAGAAGATATTCAGCATCCTGCAATTCGTGAAGCAATGAAAATGTTGGATATGCATGAAATCAGACTTACATATGAGGCGGATTTGCCTGCTAGATCTGGTTTAGGAACAAGTTCATCTTTTGCAGTTGGTATGCTTAATGCATTTTACGCTTTAAAAGGTAAATATGCAGATAAGAAAAAACTTGCAGACGAAGCAATTTATCTTGAAAGAGTTCTCTGTAATGAAGCTGGAGGATGGCAGGATCAGATAGCGGCTTCTTTTGGCGGATTTAACAGAATTAATTTTGGACCTGATGGTTATGAAGTACTACCTCTTATTATATCTCCAGAGAGGAAAAAACGTCTTAATGATAATTTAATGATGTTTTTCACTGGATTTACTAGATTTTCTTCTGATGTTCAAAAAGTAAATTCTGCAACTAGTCCTGATGATAAAAAAATGATGCTTAAAAAAATGAAAAATCTTGTTGATGAAGCAGAGGCTATTCTTGTTAATGACGAGAAAGATTTAGATGATTTTGGGCGTTTATTAGATACTACATGGAAGTTGAAAAGGCAGACAGGTGGATCAGTTAGTACTAATAGCATTGATGCTTTGTATGATAAAGGAATCAAAGCAGGTGCACTTGGTGGAAAATTATTAGGTGCTGGAGGAGGAGGTTTTCTTGTTTTCTATGTTCAGCCTGATAAACAGGATTCTGTAAAGAAAGCTATGTTAGATTTAATGTATATTCCATTTGAATTCGAAAATGGTGGAACACAAGTAATTCATTATACTCCAGAATCTTATGAGTCTGAGTAAAGAGGTTTGAATAATGAATAAAATAGTATTGTTCACTGCAAACACACAAGGCGGTATAATCCAATTCACTATACAACTATATCAAGTATTAAAGAAAAAAGGATTTCATGTCATTGTATTTATGCCAGATAATGTAGTTAACTCAGATCTTAGTGAAATGAGTCACTTCTTAGTTCAGTATAAAAAAGAAAAGAAAATATTTGACAATAGATCCTATAAAAAAATCAGTGAAACTATTTCTAAGGAAAAGCCTCTATTTGTGTGGTATATGGATAATAGCACTGTTTCACAGAAAGTAGGACTATATGTTGATAAGAATATTCGTCAACTGTTAACAATGCATGATGCTGGAAATTACCATCCAACTAATAATATGAGTGTTAGAAATAGATTGGCAAATATATATAATGAATTGCTTGCTAAAAAATTCTTTAAAAGAGTAACTAAGTTTTTGGTTTTATCTAAGGAGAGTTTTCATACTTTTAGTAAAAATCAGCCAGAATACGCTAATAAATTATTAGTTATGAATTTAGGAGCTCATTTACCTATAGATGAGGAATGTATGCCACCAGAAGGTGGAAAACTTCTGAAGAATCAATTCTATTTATTTTTTGGAAGAATTGATAAATATAAAGGTATTGGAAATTTACTAAGTGCGTATAAGGATTCAAATTGTGAATATCCATTAGTAATTGCTGGTAATGGAAAATTGACAGAGGATGAAACCTTTTTATGTAGTGAATGTAAAAATGTATTACTAATTAATCGCTATATTTTAGATGGTGAAATGAAGTGGTTAATCAATAATTCAATGGCAGTTTGCCTCCCATATATAGAAGCAACACAAAGTGGAGTAATTCCGTTAGCTTATTATTATAAAAAACCGGTCTTGGTATCAGATTTAGCAGGTCTTACACAATTCGTAGAATCTGGTAGCACAGGATATATTAATTCTGATGCTGATGAATGGATTAAATGTTTTGATATTTATAAAGCTAATGATTATGAAGAAATGAAAAATTCAATTAGAGAATATTACGAAAAGACAATGGATTGGGAAAAGAACATAGACAATGTAATTAATGGAATGACTTTATAAAGGAAAGGAGACTAATGTGAACTATCGATTTCATATATCAATTTCAAAAATATTTTACGTTATAGTAGCTTTTCTTTCTTGCTGGTATTTTTATTTTGCATCATCTTTTAAGCTTAGACCATATCCTTCATTATTTTGGATTGCTATGGCTGCATTAAGTATTCTTATGGCTTTTATTCATAGGACAAGACTGAATAAGATAGATATAGCATATTTGTTAGGAATGATATTCCTAATTGGACTTTCGTTATCTTCGGTTAATCCTATAGCGAGTATTGGTGTGTTAGGAAACTATATTATCTATTATCTTGTAGCAAGATTTATTACAAAGAACTGTGATGGTGAAAAAATACATTCTATTATATTATTTTTCTCTATTATTCATCTTGTATGTTTGTATATGCAGGTTATATTTCCAGATTTATATACAAGAGTTGTATTACCTTTATTGCCGGACAGTATACATACTGAGGTAATTGAGCAGATGAATTGGAACAAAGCATATTACGGTTTTTCAATGCAAACTAGTATGTGTGCAATGTATCTCTCTATAGGTGCTGTTTTATCTGCTGTAAGAGCAAAGAATGAACAGAAAACAACAAAAAAAATGTTTTATATTATACTAGTTGCTTTATTTCTGATGGGTACTTTCTTTACGCAGAGAAGAGGATCTTCCGCAGCTGCGCTAGTTATCATAGCTCTTATTTATATGAGAACTAAAGGAAATAAAATTTCGAAGATTTTATTTGGCATTGCTATTGTGGTTATGATTGCAGTTATTGGAATTCAAAACATTCCTGGAATGTCTGGAATAATAAATAAAATGAGTAAATTTGCATCTAGTGGTTCTCTTATGAATGGTAGAGATGTTTTCTTTGGTCGTGCAGTACACGCAATAATGCAGAAACCATTATTTGGCTGGGGTGCTGGTCAAGTTGAAGCCGCAATTGGATATGCCTGGCTTGAAAATTCATTTTTATCTATACTAGTACAGCTTGGTGTGATTGGATTCGTAATATTTTATTTTCCTTTAGTAAAACTAATGAAGAATGTAATTGTTAATGAGAGGGTTAAAACAGATAATATAATTGATTTTTCTTTTTATATACAAATCCTATTTTTAATAATGAGTTTTATAGAAAATTATTATGGAGAAGCCCAACACATATTTATTTTCTTCGTGATAGTTTTGGCGCAAAGAAGATATGTAAATACAAATATAATGGAGAGTAAGTATAAGAATGAATAAAGAAAATGCAACTAAACAAATATCATTTACACTCATTTTATCAATAGTTGCAATGGCAATAAACTATATGATTTCTTTTGTTCTTACTCCCTATATTACGACAAATATGGGGGCTGAAGCATTTGGATTCGTATCACTTGCAAAAACTATTGCTAATTATGGAATAATAGCTACAGGATGTTTAAATGCTTTTGCTGCTAGATATATTACGATAGCATATCACAAAGATGATATAGAAAAAGCAAATACGTACTTCAGCAGTGTAGTGATTGCAAACATAGGGTTGTTATTGATTACTATTATATTTGAGGTTTTCTTTATATATAACATTCAGGTATTCATTAAGATTCCAACCAATTTAGTTTCTGATGTCAAGGTATTGTTTGCTTTAGACATAACTAATTATATGTTATTGGCACTTGCTAATACTTTTACAGTATCAGCTTATATTAAGAATAAATTAGGCAGTGTAGAAACCAATAATGTTATTACATATTTGACTCAGGTTATTGTACTTATAGTATTATATAAATTTTTACCAATAAGGGTTTCCTATGTAGGTGTTGGACTGATTATTTCTACATTGGTGCTATTTGTGTTAAATATCAGATTATCAAAGAAATACACACCTGAATTGAAAGTTAAAAAAGAGATATTTTCATGGAGAGCTGTAAAAAAATTAGTTCTTAGTGGTATATGGAATTCAATAAATAGTGTAGGTAATTTATTGAATTCAGGTTTAGATTTATGGGTCAGTAATCTAATGCTCTCGGCACTGGAAATGGGAAATTTATCCATAGTTAAAACAGTATCTACTATCCTTTCGTCTCTTGAGCAGTTACTTAGTAGACCATTTCAACCATATTTATTAAAGAAATATTCGAATGGTGATTCAAAAGGAGTTGCTCAGATTTTAAATTTTGAAATAATGTTTTCAGGATATTTCTCATCTATGATATTCGCTGGTTTGATAACATTCGGCTCTCTTTATTATAAGCTTTGGACACCAACACAGGATAGTATGCTACTCTATGGAATAACAGTAGTTACTGTAGTAGGTTTTCTGTTTGAAGGTATTGTGCAGCCTTTATTTTATACGTATACACTAACTTTAAAAAACAGAATTCCTTGCTATGTCACTATAGGAAGTGGGATTTTAAATGTTATTGGAATGTATGTTCTTTTAAAGTATACAAATCTTGGATTATATGCAGTTGTTGGCACTACAACAGTACTTGGATTTATTACTTTTATGATATTTACGCCCATATATTCTGCACATTGTTTAGGATTAAAATGGAATGTTTTTTATCTTGGTATATTTAGAGTTCTTAGTGCAGCAGTAGTAATAACTTTAGTATTAAAAACATTATTTATGAATTTTATGCCTTCAACATGGATAGGACTAATTGTTTCTGCCTTGTGCTCATGTATAATAGGCGTTCCTATTTTTATGTTTATAGTATTAGACAAAGAAAATCGCAATTTAGTAATAAATAAATTGAAAAAGTTTAGGGAGAAGTAAGAAATGAAAGAGTTAAATAAAAGATTATATAAACATATTGATTTATTAATTCAGCGTTATCCAGTTTTGGATGTTGTAAAAGATGATATCATTGATTCATATTTAGTTTTAGAAGAATGTTATGAAAATGGTGGTAAACTTCTTATTGCAGGAAATGGCGGCTCAGCTGCTGATTCTGAGCACATAGCAGGTGAATTAATGAAACGTTTTAAAATTCCTAGACCAGTGTCTGATGAATATGCGAATAAACTTATTGAGGCAGATCCAGAGAAAGGCCCTGAACTAGCGAAAAATCTAGAACAGTCTTTAATGGCTATTCCTTTAGTAGCTCATGAAGCTCTATCTACTGCTTATATTAATGATGTAGATGGGTTAGGCGTATTTGCACAGCAGTTATTAGGATTTGGAAGAAAGGGAGATGTTTTCTTAGGAATTTCAACATCAGGAAATAGCAAGAATGTTTTAAATGCGGCTGTAGTTGCGCGTGCATCAGGTCTAAAAATCATTGGTTTAACAGGACAAAAAGGAGGAAAACTTGCTGAAGTATCAGATGTTGCTATCAAAGTTCCAGAAACAGAAACATATATGATTCAAGAACTTCATCTTCCAGTATATCACTGTTTATGTTTAATGCTTGAAGATAGATTTTTCGGAAAGTAAAGAAATATTTTAGGAATGTAAGAATCAGTTAAGAAGGAGTAAATAAATGAAGACAGTTATCATGGCAGGTGGTAAAGGAACGAGAATTCAATCAATTGCTGCCGATATACCTAAACCTATGATACCTATAGATGGAATACCGGTACTAGAACGAGAAATAATTTCTTTACGTGATCAAGGATTCAAGGATATTATTATTACTGTTTCACATCTTGGATCTATTATAATGGATTATTTTGGTGATGGATCAAAGATAGGGGTAAATATAGAGTATTATAATGAAGAAACTCCACTTGGAAATGCAGGAGCATTGTTTAAATTAAAAGATCAATTGACTGAACCATTTTTACTTTTAAATGGAGATGCAATTTTTGATATAGATTTTAAGCGTTTTGTGTCTTTTCATTATTCATGTGGTGGTAAAGTAACACTCTTTACGCATCCAAATAATCATCCATATGATTCAGGCCTTATAATTGCAGATAAAGAAGGCATGGTTGAAGCATGGCTTGCAAAAGAAGATGATAGGCCTCAATATTATCGAAATAGAGTTAATGCAGGTCTTCATGTTATAGATCCATCTATTTTAAATGGTATTGATACAGATAAAGTGGGTAAGGTTGATGAAAAAACTGGAAAAGTATTTAAGGTTGACCTTGACAGACAACTGTTAAAGCCATTAGCAGGAACGGGGCAGATGTTTTGTTATGATTCTCCTGAATATGTAAAAGATATGGGAACCCCAGAAAGATTTCATCAAGTTGAAAATGATTATATGGAAGGTAGGGTACAGTCAAAAAACCTTTCAAATAAGCAAAAAGCAGTATTTTTGGATCGTGACGGAACCATTAATGTATATAAAGATTTTTTGACAGATATAGATGATTTTGAACTGATTCCTGGAGTTGCAGATGCAATCAAGAAAATTAATGCATTAGGATATCTTGCTATTGTTATAACTAATCAGCCTGTAATAGCACGTGGTGAAATCAGTTGGGATCAACTTGAAGAAATTCATAACAAAATGGAAACAGAACTTGGCAAGGAAGGTGCTTATTTAGATGGAATATACTTTTGCCCACATCATCCACATAAAGGTTATGATGGAGAGATTGTAGAATTAAAAATAGAATGTGATTGTCGCAAACCAAAACCAGGAATGATTTTAAAAGCTTCTAAAGATTTTAATGTAGATTTGAGTCAAAGTTACATGCTTGGCGATAGTGAGAATGATATCAAGGCAGGAATTGCTGCTGGCTGTAAAAGTATTCTTTTAAATGGCTTAGGTTCAAATTATACAAATGGAGAATATGGACAACTAGATACTCTAGAATCAATTAACCTATTCGTTGATAAATATTTGAAATAGAGATTAAAATATATACATATCAGTCGGTATGCTACAAGATACCGATAAACGCTAAATTAATATTAGAATTATGCTGCATCTTAGTAAACATTACATGAAAATGTTGCTAAGATGCTTTATTTTAGTAAGCGCCAAATAATATAGTGGATAGAAATAGACCTCATCATGTTAGATAAT
>X196_Domestic_Cat__coassemble_77_pt1 | contig 16612 bp, 14 predicted proteins | sample X196_Domestic_Cat__metabat2_low_PE_005 | metagenome-assembled genome bin X196_Domestic_Cat
TCAGCAAACAGTGCTTTTAATTATTTACACTGTCTACTGGGAGGTCATCATATCAGACATGTGGATTTCTTATATTGCTTTTATATTTGATCTTTATTTTGATGAAAGTAAATCATATATTGAAAAAAATCACTATATTGAAAGAAGCTTTGATAAAATAAAAATAGAAGATCTAGAGATATTAAAGAAATATCGAGCGTTAGAAAAATGCGCACTAGAGTATATTAAAGGAGGATGCGTATGAGTTTACCAAAGGATTTCCTATGGGGTGGTGCTTTAGCAGCTCACCAGTTTGAAGGTGGTGTATTAGACACTACTAAAGGTTTAAGTGTTGCTGATGTAATGACAGGTGGTAACGTATCAACACCACGTGTGATTACTGATGGAGTAAAGGAAGGATTATATTATCCAAACCACATCGGCATTGATTTCTATCATCATTACAAGGAAGATATCAAGCTATTCGCAGAAATGGGCTTTAAATGCTTTAGAACATCTATTGCCTGGACAAGAATCTTCCCATTAGGTGATGAAGAAGAGCCTGATGAAGAAGGTTTACAGTTCTATGATGATGTATTTGATGAATTATTAAAATATGGTATTGAACCAGTCATTACATTATCTCACTTTGAAATGCCTTATCATCTTGCCAAGGAATATGGCGGATTCATGAACAGAAAGACTATTGATTTCTTTGTAAAGTTCGCAGAAGTATGTTTCAAGAGATATAAAGATAAAGTTAAATACTGGATGACTTTCAATGAAATCAACAACCAGATGAACTATAAGAATGATATTTTTGGATGGACTAACAGTGGTGCTCATTTTGGAAACTATGATAATCCAGAAGAAGCGATGTATCAGTGTGGTCATTATGAATTGGTAGCCAGTGCAAAGGCTGTGAAGATTGGTCATGAAATTAATCCTAACTTCTTAATCGGTAATATGATTGCAATGGTTCCTATTTATCCATTCTCTTGCCGTCCAGCAGATATGGTATTATCTACTGAAATGATGCATCAGAGATGGTTCTTCTGTGATGTACAGTGCCGTGGTCATTATCCACGTTATGCCTTAAAGATGTTTGAAAACAAAGGCTTTAACTTAGATATCACTGAAGAAGATAAAGAAGCTTTAGCTGCAGGTACAGTAGATTATATCGGATTCTCTTATTACATGACTAATACTGTAGACTCTACAGCACATAAAGATGTTTCTAAATCTTTAGATGGTTCTAGTGAACATTCTGTGGCTAACCCATTTATTAAAGTATCTGACTGGGGATGGGCTATTGATCCAGAAGGTTTGCGTTATGCTTTGAATCAGATGTATGAAAGATATGAAAAACCATTATTTATTGTAGAGAATGGTTTTGGTGCGATTGATAAGAAGGAAGAAGATGGCAGCTGTCATGACCCATATCGTGTAGATTACTTAAGAGCACATATTGAACAGATGAAGAAAGCTGTAGAAATTGATGGTGTAGACTTAATGGGTTATACACCATGGGGCTGCATTGACTGTGTCTCTTTTACTACAGGTGAAATGAAGAAACGTTATGGCTTTATCTATGTAGATCGTAACAACGATGGAAGCGGTACACTAGAAAGAAGTAAGAAAGATTCATTTAACTGGTATAAGAAAGTTGTTGCAAGCAATGGTGAAGATTTAGGTTAATTCGCTTTCAACATTGCGAAAAAAAGAAACCCATGAGAAATGCTTGACATTAGGCTCATGGGTTTTTATACTGTTTAAGGGTAAACATTCTTTATGTTTATCAATAATTAAAAAAACGTTGATATATTCAACATTTTTTCATGTTAATAAATTATTTGTGAGATATTTTTTTATCTCAAGCATATTAGTTGCATGTGCAACTAATTTAGACTAATATAGAATTAGAAAAAATCTATTAGGTATTTCATCCTAATAGATTTTCTTATGAGGAGGGTAAATAACATGGAGGTAATCAAGAGAGATGGCTCAAAGGTAGCTTTTGATGGAAGTAAGATTGAAAATGCGATTTTAAAGGCTATGCGCTATGGCAGCGGTATTGTGAAACCTGAAATTGCATCTAAAATCTCACATGAAATTGAAGACTGGCATAAATCAAGTGGAGCAGCATCTATCAGCATTTATCGTATTGAAGGACAGGTTTTTGAAAAGTTAATTGAAAAAGGAGAAGTACTTACTGCCAAGGCTTATGAAGGCTATCGTAGGGTAAGAGAATTCCAGAGAGAAACTAATACAATTGATAATGCGATTTATGGTATTGTCAATCAGACTAATAAAGAAGCAATGGATGAAAACTCTAATAAAGATGCGACTGTATTAGCTACTCAGAGAGACTTAATTGCTGGTGAATTCTCTAGAGACTATTGTCGCCGTTTATTATTACCACCAAAGATTGTACAGGCACATGATGATGGTATTATTCATTTCCATGATATGGATTACTATATCCAGAAGATGCATAACTGCGATCTAGTAAACTTAAAGGATATGTTTGCGAATGGCACAGTTATTAATGATAAATTGATTGAAACACCTAAGTCTTTACAGACAGCATGTACTGTTGCAACTCAGATTGTTCAGCAGGTTGCTAATGGTCAGTATGGAGGACAGACAATCTCTATCTCTCATTTAGCACCTTATGTACGTGTATCATATAAGAAACATTTAAAGGCTGTAAGAAAAGAAGGCAAAGAAGTAGGTATTGATTATACAGAAGAACAGATTGAAAAGATTGCAAAGTCTCGTCTTCATGAAGAAATCAAAGCAGGTGTACAGACTATCCAGTATCAGATCAATACATTCTCTACAACTAATGGTCAGGCTCCATTCTTATCTATTTTCATGTATTTAAGAGAAGAACCAGACTATATTGAAGAAACAGCTTTATTAATTGAAGAAATCTTAAAACAGAGATATATCGGTATGAAGAATCCTGTGGGTGCTTATGTCACTCCAGCATTCCCTAAATTACTTTATGTATTGGATGATAATAATGTGCCTGATGATTCACAGTATCGTTATTTAACAGATTTAGCGGTTAAATGTGTATCTAAGCGTATGATGCCTGATTTCATCAGCGCAAAGATCATGAGAGAAAACTATGAAGGACAAGTATTCCCTTGTATGGGATGTCGTTCATTCTTATCTCCATGGAAGAATGAAAAAGGTGAATATCAGTGGTATGGTCGTTTTAACCAGGGTGTAGTTACACTTAACTTAACTGATGTTGGTTTATCAGCTAACAAGAATATGGATTCATTCTGGAAGATTCTAGATGAACGTTTAGATTTATGTTATGAAGCATTAATGTTAAGACATGAAAGTTTAAAGGGTACTCCTTCAGATATTTCTCCAATTCATTGGCAGTATGGTGCCATCGCAAGATTAAAACCAGGAGAAAAGATTGATTCATTATTAGATACTTGTTATTCTACATTATCATTAGGTTATATTGGTTTATATGAATGTGTAGTGGCATTAATTGGTCAGTCTCATACTACTGAAGAAGGCGATGCATTAGCTCTTGAAATTATGCAGAAATTAAGAAATGCATGTGATAAGTGGAAGAAGGATACAGGTTTAGGATTTGCCTTATATGGTACTCCTGCAGAATCAACTACTTATACATTAGCACGTGCATTAAAGAAGAGATTTGGAGTCGTGCCTGGTGTAACAGATAAAGACTATATTACTAACTCTTATCATGTCAATGTAAGAGAACATATTGATGCATTCTCTAAATTAGGCTTTGAAGCAAAGTTCCAGAAGATTTCTTCTGGAGGAGCTATTAGTTATGTAGAAGTGACTAATATGACAAATAACTTTGATGCCATGAAAGAATTAATTAACTATATGTATGAAACAATTCAATACGCTGAAATCAATACTAAGTCTGACTATTGTCAGGAATGTGGTTTCTCTGGAGAAATCTTATTAGATGAAAACAATGAATGGTATTGTCCTAACTGTGGTAATAGAAACCATAAGACATTAAATGTATGTCGTAGAACATGTGGTTATCTTGGTGATAACTTCTGGAATAAGGGACGTACACAGGAAATCAAAGAACGTTTTGTACATTTAGATAATAGAGTATATCAGGAAAATAACTAGGAAAGCCTTGTGTCATTAAGGGTTTAAGAGATAACCGTGATTGGTTATCTCTTTTTATTTAAAGCTCCTCTTTTGCAAATGGGTGGTGATTTTTCGCTTATTTACTATGTTTAGAGCTCATATAATAATCGGTAATATTAAAAGTAGTATTACTGGGATATATCATGGAATAACTAAAAGAGAGATGCCTTTATTCCTGAATGAACAGAAGTATAGGGTTAACCATAGAAATATGGGAAAGACTGTTATGGATAAAATCAAGAAATACCTGCAGAAATCATTTCCTATCAGTCATAGACAGATAGTATATATCCTGAATATTTCTGCTCTACATTTCTCTTAAATCGTCACCTGCAGATTATGGGTATTTAAAGGGTAGTTTATTATTCTGGAAAATTGTATTGGCAAAGAGATCAACCCCATAATGTTAGTGGCATGCCTTTCCACTGCCAATTTTTAATAAAATATAGCAAAATGTTGAAAAGCTAAAGACTCCTTGATAAAATTTTCTCATAGAAAATATAAATGATGTCATTTGAACAGAGAAATCTTTTAAAAGGAAATGATTATTCAAAAAAATAGCTTAATCATCTAATCTTTAAGGAGGAAAAAATATGGAAGATAAGGTTATGATAGGTGAAACACCTACTAGAAAAAGTTTGATTAGTTTTTTATTGATAGTTTCGGTTTTTGGGATTGTTGGAGCAGTTTGTATATATAATGTTTTAAGAGTATATTTTTTAATTCCATTTCAATATTATATGTTGATGTCGATTTTAACTTTTGTAATTATTATTCTATTCTTAATGCCCTTAGCTAGTGGTTCTAATGAAAGAATAGTGTTTGATAATAAATATATGAGTTATTTTCATACAAAAGGATATATAAATCAATTTAAGGAAGTTATAAGAATTATATTAAACAGAAAAGAAAAACCAAGTATTCAAGTAAAAATAAATGATCTACAAAAATTAGATTTATCATATTTGGGATATCTTGGTTTTAGAGGACATACTGCTTATAGACTAAAAATGACATTCTTTTTAAAAAATGGTGATTCATTTTATTTGCTTCCTTTAAGTTATGGGCAAATGGAAAAAGGAGATTATGAAAAAGCATTTTCACTGTTAGAAAATCAAAATATTGAAGTCGTTGACAAGTATGGATTAAGACCATATTTAAATAAAAATATGTATGATTTTCAAGAATATATTTCTACTTTAAACATGAAATAATGAAATTAGGAAGGTAAATTTTATGAAGAATAAGTCAGAGAAAATTTATCACTTTTTGTCTTTTGCATGTATGGTAGCACTCGCAGCATATATAATTTTGTCTCTTCATCATTTAACAGAGAGTGCTTCTTATATGTCTGGTGCTACTTACAAATTTCTTGTCGGTGCAGAACTTGTTCTATTAATCATAGTATTTATAAGAATTTTCTGGTCAGTCAGAAAATTGAGAGAAGTAGCAAATGGAATAAAATTATGACAGAAAACTGCCCCTAAAAAGTTTACAGCCTAAAATTACTACCAGGAGTTCTAAACCCCTGGCATTTTTAAAGCTTGAGTTAACCCCAAGTCTATTTAGTTACTCTTTATGTGAAAACGCTATGTACAAGTCACAGTCTTATTTAAGAACCTTACGTTTTGTAGATGAAGGAATATTTAATTGTTGTCTATACTTGACAATGACTCGACGTGAACAATGTAATTCTAACTCTTCTAGTTTCTTTAGAATTTGATTATCCGAAAGTGGATGTTCTTTATCTTCACTATCAACTAATTCAACAATAGCCTTTTTAATAGAATCGCTACTATCTCCTGAAGCAGTTTGAGAAACAAGAAGTTGTTTAAGAGGATAAACCTCACCATTAAAGCTGTAGTACTTATTATTTAATGTACGTGAAATAGTAGATTCATGGAATCCTGTTTCACTTGCAAGTTGTGATAAAGTACATGGATATAATTCATCATCGTATAAGAAATAACCACTCTGGATATCAACTAAAGCATTTGCGACAAATAATACTGTTTGATTTCTCTTTGTGAGATTTTCAATTAAGAAATGTGCATCATTAAAATAAGATTTCATATTTTCATCATTCTTTACCTTCTCATAAAGAAGATCATTTACGATGAGTTCAGGTTGATTGATAGGAGTAATCATAATATTAGAATCTTCTACCTCTATTAAAATATCTGGGGAGATATAATCATCCTGGGATGAACTATACATATTACATGGGAATGGATTACAAGAACGTATTTCATAAAATAAATGGTCTATCTCTTCTTTTTTTAATCCTGTTTTCTGTTTAATAAGTGAATAGTTTTGAGTTAAGATAACATCCTGATAATCTCTAAATAGTGTATAGCTTTTTGTTTTATTATTATTTTTTAATTGAATGATAATTGAATCAATAGCATCAGCAGCTCCAACACCATTTGGTTCAAAAGAACGTAATATATCTAAATGAGCATCAAGCATTTCTCTGTCCATATCTAAATCAGTGAGATATTGATTAATAGGGTAGGATAAGAACCCACTATCATCTAATGATTCAATCAAATAATCCATCAAATCTTCATTATATGGACGAGTACATGCACTTAACTGTAAATAGAGATCATCTTTTAAAGAACGTTTATTAGAAATACTTTCAATAAATTGCTGAGTATCATAGTTTTTAGGTGATTTTAGTTCTAAAAAAGGATTTGTTTCTAATACTTGTTGAACAACTTTATTGATATCATCAATGTTGTCAGTAAGGAAATCTAACGATTTTAAAAGTTTTTGATTTAATTTTAATGTTTGTTTTAATGTTTGAATATATTGCATTTTTTGTTTCATATTCATCACCCCTCACTATTATATAGCAAAATCCGTGCCAATTAATGTATGGATATTTAATAGAAAAGTATAACGAATAACGATTGTTGCACACAAGTTTTATTTGTTTTATCATGAACGATGAGGTGATTTCATTGAAAGAAAAAATAATGTTGTTGATTAATGGAAGAATGGATCAAAATTCATATGAAGAATGTCAATCCATCCAATTATCAAAAGAATTAAAACTAAGTAGAAATCAAGTGACTAGATTATTAAATGAACTATTTAATGACAAGAAGCTTATTAAAATCAAGACAAGCCCTGTTTTATATCTTTCAAGAGATTCTCTTGAAAGTAAGTATAAGAAGAAGCTCTCATCAGATGAATACAAATCATTAGATGAATTGGAAGCTGAATTAAACAATCAGACAGAATTAAAGAACTTCGAAAAGCTTATTGGGTCTAATGAAAGCATGTATCAGATTGTAGAGAAGATTAAGGCAACAGTATCTTACCCTCCAGTAGGATTACCTATGTTGTTTTATGGACCAACTGGTACAGGTAAATCATTTATGGCTAAACTTACGTATGAATATTGTGTAGACACAGGCTTAATTGATGCATCTAAGAATTTTGTACAGGTGAACTGTTCAGAGTATACTAATAACCCAGAACTACTCACAGCGAATCTGTTTGGCTATAAAAAAGGTGCTTTTACAGGTGCAGAAAGTGATAACTTAGGTTTATTACATTTTGCGGATGGTGGAGTATTATTCTTAGACGAAGTGCATTGTTTAAATGCTGAATGTCAGGAAAAATTATTCCTTTATATGGACCAGGGAATCTATCACTTAGTAGGTGATAATAATAAGTGGTATAAATCTAAATGTAGAATTATATTTGCGACAACAGAAGTTCCACAAAAAGCATTATTAAAAACATTCCTCAGACGTATTCCAGTTATTCTTACAATTCCATCTCTTGCACAAAGAGGAGAAAATGAAAAGCTAGAACTCATGTATAGCTTTTTGAAGAACGAAGAGAAGCGTGTTGGTAAAACAATTCTTATTTCATCTAACGTTTATGAGTTGTTACTGAATCACACATTTGTAGGTAATATTGGTGAACTGACTAATACTATTCAGGCAAGCTGTGTGAGTGCATTATATAAAAGTAATTCAGATACGTTAGAAATACATGCTTATGATTTACCTGACAGTATTAGAAATAGTATAGATGTTTCCTCTATGATTATGAAGAAGCATAAACTTGTGTCTCTTAACACACTTCTTCCTGTATCAGATCAGGGGATCATTAAAGATTTTTATCAATCATTAATTAATCTTAAAAGAGATCAGTCATTTGCAGTAAATGCACAGAATACTGTAGATAGATATTTTGAGAAGCTTATATTTAATGATAATCGTGCAGATTCAATTGATTATCTTACAAACTATCTAGAAAAGATATTTAATAATATCACTGAACATTATGGCTTTAGGACTTCACATAATGAGTTGATTGCACTTGCGACATATGTCTCAGAATTCTCTAAGAATACATATCTCACAAATAACTGGATCAATGAGAATTATGATGAAGTAAAAAACTTAAAGAAATATCTAAAACTAGAATTTCATCGTGAATATGAAATAGGACAGGAAGTTTCTCATTACTTAAAGAATAATATGAATCAGGATATTGATGAGTTTGTAGAATGTATTATCTGTATTTGTATGATTAAGTATTTTGCACATTTTGGTGAAGATCTCACAATTGCGGTTATTATTGCGCATGGTTATTCAACTGCAAGTTCTATTGCAGAAGCAGCCAATAGAATGTTGAATAGTTATATATTTGATGCGATTGATATGCCGTTAGATGTGGATGTACAAACTATTACAAGAAAGATCAATGATTACATTGCACATGTTGGAAATATCTCAAAACTTTATTTATTAGTTGATATGGGTTCTCTTGAAGAAATATATCAGGGATTAGATACAAGTAATGCAGATATTGCCTTAGTAAACAATATTAATACTAAATGTGCGTTAGAAATAGGACAGGGAATTAAACTCAATAAAACAGTGACTGAAGTAATTGATTCTATTCTTAAGGAAAACATCTATAAAACGCATATAGAACTTAAGAAAAAGAAAGACCCTATTGTAATCTGTTCTTGTGCATCAGGAGTTGGTACAGCGAATAAGATCAAAGAAATCTTATTCAATTCTTTACCTGAAGATTCTAATTTAAAGATTATTACTTATGATTATCCTGCTTTAATACGTAAACAGGTCTGTGATCAGTTAATGAATGATTATGAGGTTGTATGTGTCATTGGAACACTTGATCCAAATATTGAATCTATGAAATATATAGGTATACAGGAATTGATTATTAATGAGGGTCAGAATGCGATAGAAGTATATTTTGGAAAGTATATGACTCAAGCTCAGATGGAGGTATTCGAAAAGAATATCTTACGTAATTTCACATTATCCAATGTTATGAATAACTTAACTATATTAAATCCAGATAAACTACTAGAACATGTAGCGAAAGCAATTGATCATCTACAGAATATCTTACATAAGAGATTTAAGAATAGAACATGCTTTGGATTATATGTTCATATCTGTTGTCTTGTAGAAAGATTAGTTACAAGACAAGCTATTTCAAACTTTACTGATCAAGACTTTAAAGAAAAGCATCAAGAGTTTATAGATCAAGTAAATATCTCAATGAAAGAAGTTAAAACATACTACAATGTTGAGATTCCAGATGAAGAAATAGAATATATATACAACTATATTATTAATGATTAGTGTGCTATTAATTGGCACACTTTTTGCTTGCTTAAAAGTGGAAGTTAGTTGTACAGATTGAGCGTAAAGATCTGTAAACTGGCACGAAGCTTGCTTGAGTATAAGTGAAAGCTAGTTATACAGATTAAGCTTAAAGATCTATAAACTGGCACGAAGCTTGCTTAAGCATAAGTGGAAGCTAGTTCTACAGATTGAACGTAATTGATCTACAAACTGGCACGAAGCTTGCTTGAGTATAAGTGGAAGCTGGTTATGCAGATCAAGCGTAAAGATCTGTAAACTGGCACGAAGCTTGCTTAAGCATAAGTGGAAGCTAGTTCTACAGACTGAACGTAATTGATCTACAAACTGGCACGAAGCTTGCATGAACTAAAACGAAAAGAAAGGAGTGCAGAGAATATGGCAAAAATCATACTTGCATCACACGGAGGACTATCTAAAGGGATGAAAGATTCAGTTTCTATGATTGTTGGAGATTTAGCTAAGGATATAGAAACATATAGCTTGCTTCCTGGACAAAATCCTGAAGACTTTTATCAAGAAGTTTTGAAAGAAGTAAAAGAGAGTGATGAACAAATCTTAATCTTGTGTGATATCAAAGGTGGAAGTGTTCACACAGCTTTATCTAAACTTGCAGTATTAGATAATGTAATGGTCTTCTCAGGAATGAACATGGGATTAGTATTAGATGCAGTAATGAAAGGCTTGAACGGAAAACTTGAATTAGCAGAAGCAAACGATTTAATCGAAGCAGCTAAAGATGGAATGACTGTTATGAATGGAATAACAAGCGAAGATGATGAAGATTTCTAATAGGAGGAGAAGAAAATGATTAAATTATTAAGAGTGGATCACAGATTGTTACATGGTCAAGTTGCTTTTTCTTGGAAAAATGCAGTTGAAGCAGATTGTATCTTAATTGCATGCGATGCAGTTATGAAAGATGATTTAAGAAAAACTTCAATCAAGATGGCAAAACCAAGTGGTGTTAAATTAGTTATCAAAAGTATGGATGATGCAGTAAAAGCAATCAACAGTGGTGTTACAGACAAATATAAATTATTAACTGTAGTTGAATCTATTAAGGATGCTGAAAGATTGTGTAAAGAATGCAACATCAAAAAGTTAAATCTTGGTGGTACTAAGGCAACTGCTGAAACTCGTAATATTTCAAAAGCAATGAATATTACACCAGCAGAAGAAACAATTTTAAAAGGATTATGTGAATCAGGCGTGGATGTAACAATTCAGATGGTTCCAGAAGATAATCCAGTAAATGTAGAAAAAGTTTTATAGGAGGAGAAATATGTTACTACAAGCAATTTTACTTGGCTTGGTAGCAATGCTTGGAAATGCTGAGTATTTGTTCGGTACAAGTTTGTTGTCAAGACCATTGGTTATGGGTACTTTAACAGGTATTGTACTTGGTGATGTACAAACAGGTGTTACTTTAGGTGCAACATTAGAATTAGCATTTATGGGAGCTTTCTCAATCGGTGCTAGTATTCCACCTGAAATGATTTCAGGAACTGTATTAGGAACAGCTTTCACAATTACAACAGGAGCTGGACCAGAAACTGCATTGACTGTAGGTTTACCAGTTGCTTCATTAGTTTTAATTGCAAAGAACGTTGGAATGGTATTCATCTTACCTCCATTTGTTCATAAAGCAGATAAATATGCGGCTGAAGGAAATATGGCTGGAGTTGCTAGAATGCACTTATTAGGTGGATTCTTCGGTGTTAACTTAATTATCGGTGTGATTGTAGGATGTGGTTACTATGCTGGTGGACCAGCTGTACAGGCTTTATTAAATGTCATTCCTAAATGGATTTCAAATGGTTTACAGATCACAATGGGATTATTACCTGCAATTGGGTTCGGTTTATTATTAATGATGATTATGGACAAAGAAGTTGCATGTTTCTTCTTCTTAGGATTCGCACTAAGCGTATACTTAAAGATTCCAGTAACAGCAATCGCAATTTTTGGAGTTATCATTGCTATCGTATTAACTCAGTTACGTAGTAATTCAACTCAAACAGCAACAGAAGGAGGAGTAGATGAAGATGACGACTTCTAATAAATTAACTAAAAAAGAGTTAAATCAAGTATTCTGGCGTTCATTCGGTTTGGAATGGTCTTGGAACTATGAAAGACAGATGAATATGTCATACTGCTATAGTATGTTACCAGTTATCAAAAAGTTATATCCAAATAAAGAAGATCAAGTTGCAGCTATGAAACGTCACTTGGAATTCTTCAACACAACTCCACAATTGGCAACATTAATCTTAGGTATTAGTGCTGCTATGGAAGAAAGTAACGCAAATGATCCTGAATTTGATACAGAAAGTATCAACAATGTAAAGGTTTCATTAATGGGACCTTTAGCAGGTATTGGTGATTCATTCATCTGGGGAACATTACGTATTATCGCTACTGGTGTTGGTTTATCTCTAGCAAATCAAGGAAATATCTTAGGACCTATCTTATTCTTATTAATCTTCAACCTTCCAGCTCAGGGATTACGTTATTATTTAATGAATGCTGGTTATAAATTAGGTAGTGGATTCTTGGCTAAGATCCAGCAGAATGGATTAATGTCAAAACTTACTTATGCAGCAAGTGTTTTAGGATTGATGGTTGTTGGTGGTATGACTGCTGAAAACGTATCAATCAGTTTCCCATTGAAGTTTGGTTCTGGTAATGAAGCAACTACATTGAATTCTGTATTCAATAATATCATGCCTGGTTTAATGCCATTATTATTCACATTACTAGTTTACTACTTATTGAAAAAGAAAAATGTTAAGACAACTACATTATTGTTAATCTGCGTTGTGATCGGATTAGTCGGAGCATTCTTTGGTATTTTAGGTTGTTAATAAATTTTAAAAAAATGATAAATTTAAAAAAAACGGAGGAAAAGAAAATGGAAATGATTAAATTTAATGAACAGGAAAAAATCGATAGCGTAAATGGCGCATTAGCTTTACGCCCTCAGATCAACGAAATCGTTGATGAAATCTGCGAACATGGATATTCAAACATCTGCTGGTTAGGTGTTGGTGGTACTTGGGCAAGTGCTATGCAGGCTACAGTACACATGAAAGAAATGAGTGCTATTGAAACTTGGGCAGAAAATGCTGCTGAATACTTAACTACAGGAAACAAACGTATTACTAAAGATACAGTTGTTATTATCTCATCTGTATCTGGAAACACTAAAGAAGTCGTTGATGCTATCAAGAAAATCAAAGCTGAAGTTGGTGCTACAGTTATCTCATTTGTTGATGCTAAAGAAGCTATCTTATTAGATTTAGGAGACTACAAGATCTCTTACCCAATGAACGAACAGTTAAAGTTCTTCATGGTTGCTGACCGTTTCATGTTCAACAATGGTGAATTAGAAGACTACGATGATATGTATGCTGAATTTGACAAATACTTAGCAGAAGATTTAGTAGAAGTTGAAAAGAAAGCTGAACCATTCGCTATTGAATTCGCTAAAAAACACTGGAATGATGAAATGCACTACTTTGTAGGTGCTGGAAACCAGTGGGGTGCTACTTACTCATATGCAATGTGCTATTGGGAAGAACAGTTATGGTTAAAAACTAAATCAATCACATCAAATGAATTCTTCCATGGTATGTTTGAAATCGTAACTAAAGAAACTCCAGTTACTATCTATATTGGTGAAGATGCTCAGCGTCCATTATCTGAACGTGTAGCTAACTTTATTCCAAGAATTTGTGCAAACTACACAATCATTGACACTAAAGATTACGAATTAAAGGGAATTAGTGAAAAATATCGTAAACACTTATCTCACCATGTAATGCATGCTGTAAACAACAGAATTGATGTTCATATGGAAATCGAAACTCGTCACCCTATGGAAATCCGTCGTTACTACAGAAGATTAGAATACTAAAATATAAAGGGTGGATTTATTCCACCTTTTATACCTTAATTGGGGGTATATTATGAATAAATTAACAATGCTTGATTATGTTAAAGAAACACCAGGCGTATTAAGAACAAATATTGAACAGTATACTACACTAGTTGATCCATTGATGAAGGAAGTGCAACAAAAAGAAATCAAACGTATTTTACTTGTTGCTTCTGGATCAAGTCATAATGCTTGCTATTGTGCTAGAAGTTTTGTGGAAAAAGTAAGTGGTTTAGAAGTTAGAATCATTACTCCATATACATTTACGTACTATGAAAATGATATTAAAGAGGACGACTTAGTTTTAGTGGTTACACAGAGTGGTTTAAGTACAAATGCAATCGAAGCATTAAAAATCATTAAGAAAAAAGAATGTAAAGCTATTTGTTTAACAGGAAATAAAAACAGCGATGTAAAAGATGTTGCGGATGTTGTAATTGAATACGGTGTGGGCGAAGAATTAGTTGGCTATGTCACAAAAGGTGTTTCTTCACTTGCGCTATTCTTAGATTTATTTGCAATTGCATATTCTGGAAAGACTGAATATTTGGATGAATTAAAGAAAGCAGCTGATTTAAATGAAGAAATGATTGATCAGGCTACAAACTTTATTCAGCGACATTATAAGAATTTCACATCTATGTCCTGGGTTTACAGTTGTGGAGCGGGTGCCAATTATGGAACAGCACTTGAAAGTGCATTAAAAATGGGTGAAACCATTCATATTCCAAGTTGCTGCTATGAAATTGAAGAGTATATTCATGGACCAAACCTTCAATTAACGCCACAATACAATGTGATTTTCTTTGATGGAAACGATAGTGCAAGTCGACGCGTAGAACAAGTATATAAGGCTACTCGAAAAGTCAGCAATCGAGCTTATTTAATTTCAAACAATCCTCAATTATCAAGTGATGATCATGTTTTAAGTTTGAGTGATACTGTTTCAAGTGAATTATGTCCACTTGTATATTTACCATTTGTACAATTATTAAGCTTTATTGTTTCAAATGACTTACACTCTATTTATCAACATCCATTATTAAAAGAATTTAAGGCTATTGCAGCTGCTAAAACGGAGAATTTTGTGAATTATGATGGAGACGATTAAAACTGTTATTTTTGATATGGATGGTGTGATCTTTGATAGTGAAACCATGTATATAAATGATTTGATAAGATTTTTTAAACAGCATGATATAGAAATACAAGTAAGTGATTGTATTCCTCTCATTGGTATTGATAGTAAATTATATTATGAGCAAGCATATAGAATGTGGAATAACAAAACAGATTTCATAACATTTAAAAATATGCTTCAAGAATATTTTCGTTCATTTGATTGTGATTATAAAGCGGTAGTTAGACCTCAGATTTATTCCGTTTTAGAACACTTAAGTAAACATTGTAAAATAGCGTTAGCGTCCTCTTCTAGTTTATATAGTATTAATAATGCGTTGGATCAGGCTGGTTTAAAAAAGTATTTTTCACTTATAGTAAGTGGTGAACAATTCAAAGAAAGTAAACCAAATCCAGAAATATATTTATATACAATCAAAGAATTGAATGTGAATAAAGATGAAGCTATTATTATTGAGGATTCATCTAAAGGAATATTAGCTGCAAATAGAGCTGGTATTAAGGTATTGGCTTTAAAAGATGATAAGTTTGGCTTAGATCAGAGTCAGGCAGATATAATTATTGATGAATTAAATGATATTATAAAGTTGATTGAGAAAGGGGCATAAAAGTATGAATGCTATGTTAATTGTCGCTGTAGTGATTGCTATTATTGGTACTATTCCAGTAATCATCAGAAAGAAACTCCTAAAAAATTATCTAACATTACTCCAAAACAATGATATCAAGGTAATAAAAGACTTAATGGCAACTAAACTAGCTAATATATGTATTCCTCCATTTAATAGGGAATATTTACTTTTAAATGCTTATCTAAAATTAAAAGATGACAAACAAATAGATACTCAAGTAAACAATATAATGGATCATGTTCCTATGAATTCTAAGCAGAAGTCTGCTCTTGCAAAATCAGTATTCTATATATATGTAGATAAGAAGAATGCATCTATGATTGATCGTTTGTTGGAAATGGTTAGCACGACAAATGATCATGCCCTATATAGACAGATGGATATGGTTAATGATACTTTGATTAGTGGTGGAATTAAGTATTATGATGAATTAAAATCTGATCTAGAAGATGTAGAATATACTAAAAACAATGAAGATACTCCCTATCTTGAATTCTTATTATCAATTATCTACAAGAATATGGGTAATGAATCAAAAAGCAAGGAATATAAGAATAAAGCCTTAGAAGACAGTAAAGGAACTGTATATGAATCTTTAATTAAATCCCAAAATTAATAGGATGATTGAAAGATTCCTTACCGTAAAGACAGCCTAATAGGTTGTCTTTTATATTTACCAGAATATTTCTATCACATCAACATAATTATGCTATAATTGTGTTGATGAAAGGAGTGAGATATTATGCCACTAATTCTACCTATTAAGGAATTAAGAAATACAAATGATATCTCTAATATTGCACACAAACATCATGAACCTATTTTCATTACAAAAAATGGCTATAGTGACCTGGTTGTGATGAGCAGTGAATTATATGATGAGTTTGCTAGAATAAATCGTATAGATAAAGCAATCTTTGAATCTGAACAAGAACTGTTGGATGGTGCAGAAGCAGTTGATGCAAAAAAAGTATTCGATGATTTGGAGAAAAAGCACTAAGAATATAGATGACTATAAAACGCATTCACATGATGCGCCCCTGTCAAGTAGACAGGTGAAATAATTAAAAACATGTACCCATGCC
>X196_Domestic_Cat__coassemble_100_pt1 | contig 12294 bp, 8 predicted proteins | sample X196_Domestic_Cat__metabat2_low_PE_005 | metagenome-assembled genome bin X196_Domestic_Cat
CGCCTGCTTTGCACGCAGGAGGTCAGGAGTTCGATCCTCCTAGGCTCCACCAATTATATCAATCCGATATTTTTTGAAGAATAGAATTACGTAGGGCATCTAAATACCGAAGAACCTCCTCAATGTAAAATTGAGGAGGTTCTTTTATTTTTTAGTCAAACTGTTTACAAATGATAAAAATCGTGTGGCTAGAAATGAATGAATATTCATTTCTAGCCCTTTTTAGTAGTTAAACTATTATGAAACAAAGCAAACACAACATTCTCTACTCACCACAAAGGTTAAGACTATTCTTGGACGCTCTATGGATGTGGCTCTTGATAGTCTGAAGTGCTACTGCAATGACCCTGTTTCCAACTTCACTTGTTGTCGAAAGCTTCCTGCTCGTACTCTCTTTGAATGCATCATGATTTTTTCAAATTACTCCTCAATAGCTGAATTGTCTCACTTTTTTGAGGGTCACGGTCCACATTTTGCTTTTTTATGAAACTATAATGAGTTATTTACCCGTTACAGCCCCTTTTCACGTTAGAATACGTATTCTTTTAATCTTTGCATGGCTTCCTGCAATAATGCATGTGGCAATGCAATGTTAAGTCTTATACCCCATGGATCATGGAACTGAACACCACTTTGCCAATCTACACCTACATCCCACCCTTTTTGAATAAGTTCATCAATAGTCAGATGATTCTTTAGGCAGTAGTCTTCACAATGTAGGAACACCATATAAGTACCCTGCGTTTGAGATACTTCAATACCTTCTACATTGTTTTTAATAAAGTCATAGGTATATTTCATATTCTGTTCAAGTACCCGATTTAACTCATCCACCCATTCAATAGATTTTTCACGATAGGCACCTATTAAAGCATGCATAGATAAAACGTTCATACTATTGTAATGTGTTGAAGTGGCTACTTTGTTGAGCTGTTCTCTTAAATAGTCATCACAAATAATATGATAGCTGCCAATAAGTCCTGCTAAGTTAAATGTCTTACTTGGTGCATAAATAGAGATTGTGCGTCTTTTAGCATCTTCACTTACACTATAAGTAGAAATATGCTTATATCCTGTAAATACAATGTCTGACCATATTTCATCTGATACGACAATGACATCATTTTCTTTGAAAACATTCATTGCCTGTTCAAGTTCTTCTTTTTCCCATACACGTCCATATGGATTATGAGGAGAACAGAGAACTGCTAAGCGAATGTTATTGTTTTTGATACGTTTGTCCATGTCCCGATAATCCATGCGCCACACGCCCTCTTCATCCTTTACGAGAGGACTTAATTCAGCCACCCGGTCTGTATCATTTAATACAGTGGAAAACCCTACATAAGTAGGACTATGGAAGAGAATCTTGTCTCCTGGCTTTGTAAAGGCATGAATAACACTTGCTAAACATCCTAAAACACCATTCTCATAACCAATATACTCTTTCTTTAAATCATGAATGTTGTTTCTTGTCTTCTGCCAATACATGATGGCTTCATAATAATCATCAGATGGATAAAAATAACCAAATAGTGGATGTGCGATACGTTTATTGAGAGCATCCATTACACTTGGTGCTGTCGCAAAATTCATATCAGCCACCCACATTGGAATAATACTAAAACCTTCTTTAGGGAAAGTAGGCTTCTTGACATGACCTTTTTGAGATCCTACTGCATCCAAGGCCATGGCATCTTTTCCTTTTCTATCAATGATTGTTGTAAAATCGTACTTCATGACATTGTCTCCTTATTATTATAATAGGATGACTTGAAATGTTACTTAATAGACTGCATTCAGAATAGTATCAAGTGAATAATGTCCTTCTTTATAATCCACTATGATTGTTGTCGCATTATCTGGAAAGCTTAAGCGTGCATCATGAGGCACAAGTGTTTTTACTAATCCATAAAGTGAGCAGCCATGTCCAACAATAAGTACTGTATCATCTTCTTTACTTGATGCAATGATGTCATTAATGGATTCTATATGTTTGTTAATCACATCATGGAGATTTTCTCCCTCATATGGTCGATAATCCATTTCTAGAGTATCCATCCAGTCAGTACTTTCTACATGTAGCTTTCTTACAAGTTGTGTATTGATTCCTTCTAAGATTCCAAAATTCACTTCTTTTAAACGTTTGTCATAAATAGGTGCAATATTATGACCTTGAAGTATAATCTCTGATGTCTCTACTGCTCTTCCAAGTGGTGATGTATAAGCCTTGTTTATACTATAGTCCTTTAATTGTAAAGACATGTTTTCTACCTGTTTAACGCCTAATTTTGATAAAGGTGAATCACACCATCCCTGTGTTAAATTGATTTCATTAAAGTGTGTTTTACCATGTCTTACAAATAGAAACTTCATTGATTATTCTCCTTTAAATACAAAGTGTAGATGATGCTTATTCTTATCTAATAAGAATTCTTCATGTGTCTTAGCACCCCATGTATCATCTCCTGCAACACCCATCTGTTTCTCATTAATACATAATACTGTCTGATATGCTTCAGGTAATTCATCATGATGACGTGCATTTTCTAATTCATAAGGTGTGTAATGTAAAGCTGACATTTCAAAATCATCGCCCTCTAATAATAATACCTTATTTTCACCATGAATCAACACTTCCTTAACATGTGTTCTATTGCCACATTCCTGTGGGTAAAGATAAGCTGTACAGTTGTCTGTGACATTATAATCATATCTTCCAAGCATTGCCCCTTTATTTCTATCTATATAGTTTTCTTCTGGACCAAATCCATAATATGAGACATGCTCCATATCCTTATATAATTGGAATAATAGGCCGAATGCAGGCATTTCAATATTGGATGCAAGAGGCTGATAAGACATATCTACTTCTACTTTTCCATCTCCATATACAGTATACGTAAGATAAAGTAGTTCATCTCCTAAACGAGGTAAATCATATGTATATTCAATCTCGCATGATGTTTCTTCTTTAACTACTCTCACAAATTGACATTTAGCATATAAACTTGCAGTTAGCCATTCACCATAGCGATAGCCATATTTATTTTCCACATCATTATTTGTAGAAGCTCTAAAGAAGTTTGGTTTTACAGGCACACGAATGTATTCTTCTTGATGATAACGATAAGACACTAATCCTTTCTGTTTTGAGAAAATGACATTGAAGTCCTTCCCTACTACACCAACATTTAAATAGTCTTCTACCACCTTAACTGGTAAAGAAGAATTCTTTACTGTTTGAGGTTCATAGTTATAAATGTACTGTTCATATGCATACACTTGATCATCTTTCTTTAGATAAATATTCAATGCATATTCTTTGTTATCTTCAACCACAAAAGGATTCTTGATTGTAGTTGTGTTTTGTGGTGCACATGCAATAATAACATTCTGAGACTTAATGACATAGCCGTCACATAACAAATCAATCTGTAAAGTGTATTCTTTCAAATCAGTAAATAAGTATCTATTATCTAATTTAATTTCCTGTTCATTGATTGTGAAATCTACATATTGATAACAATACTTTACTTCCTGCATCTTAGGAGTATTCTTACGATTCGCAAAGACTAATCCATCGCCACAGAAATCATAATCACTTGGTCTTTCTTTAAAATCTCCTCCATAACAGAGTTTTCCATCATGATATAATGCCTGATCGATATAATCCCAGATAAAACCTCCCTGATAAAGAGGATATTTCTTTTCTAAATCAATATACTTAAATAAAGCACCATTACTATTACCCATTGAGTGCGCATATTCACATAGAATGAACGGTTTGTCCTGATGTGTAGTTAAGTACTTTTCTATATCTTTCACATATGTATACATCTGGCTTTCGATATCACTTGTCTCATTGTAAGAACGATCATGGAAGATACCTTCATAATGAATGACACGTGATTGGTCTTTGTTTCTTAAGAATTGAGACATTTCATAGAGATTCTTACCTCCGTGAGATTCATTACCTAAAGACCATATAATAATAGAAGGATGATTCTTGTCTCTTTCATACATTGAATTTGCACGATCTAGAACAATATCTAACCATTCAGGCTTATTATCAGGAATAATATGTTCCTTGTCAAAGTACTCACTCCATGTACCATGTGTTTCTAGGTTCACTTCATCAATGACATAAAGTCCATATTCATCACATAGATCATAGACGAAAGATTGATTAGGATAGTGTGATGTACGCAATGCATTGATATTATGTGCCTTCATATTTAAGATATCCTGTTTTGTTTCTTCATAAGATACATGTCTACCTGTATAAGCAGAAAATTCATGTCTATTAACACCGTGGAAGATGATTCTCTGACCATTGATACGCATAATACCGTTTATGATTTCAAACTCTCTGATACCAACCTGCTGGCTGATGCATTCTACTAAGCCTTCTTCATCCATTGCTTCAATAATCAATGTATAAAGGTGTGGTTTTTCTGCAGACCATAAATGAGGATAATCTAATTCAAATTGAAGTGATGTACTATCCTCTTTTATTTGACTCGCAATAATTTCATCATTATATTTTAAAGTATAAATAACCTTTGTAGGGTGAATAACAGTTGGATTCACTTCTACGACAGCATGATCATAGGTGTCATTCAAATGTGTAAGTACCTTTATATCTTCCAAGTGTGTATGAGGCACCATTTCTAGTTCTACATCTCTAAATATTCCTGAGAAACGCCAGAAGTCCTGGTCTTCTAGCCAGCTTCCGCTACTAAAGCGATACACATTCACTGCAATCTTATTTTTTCCTTCTTCTATCAAAGAAGTGATATTAAAACGTGATGGTGTAAAAGTATCTTCACTATAGCCTACAAAAGTTCCATTAACCCATAAAGCCATTGCGGATTCTACACCCTTAAAATTAATATAAACATCCGTGTTATCTTTAATAACTGAACTATCAAAATATGTAATATAGCTGCCAATTGGATTATGTTCTGGAATCTCTCCTGGTATGATTTGTTCTGTAGCAGACCAAGGGTAGATCTGATTGACATACATAGGTGTTCCATAACCCTGTAACTGAATATGTCCAGGAACATTGATTTCATCCCAGTTATCACTGTTGTAATCCTTGTTAGAAAAATCTTTAATCAATTGATTAAACCCATTAGCATAATGAAATTTCCATTTACCATTTAAAGAATAGATATAGCTACTCTTATTTGTATGCATCTCCTCTAGAGAGGCATAGCGATGTATTGAGGCATGTGCCTTTTCACGATTGATATTAAATACCTTTGGGTCTTTGACCCATTCATTGTTCATTTCCATATATATTATCCTCCAAATATAATTATAAAAATATGAAAACAAATAGAAATGGAATAGAGTATAATATAGGGTAAAATAGTATAATGTTGTATTTTTTTACTTTTGTTGAGATATAATGGTTGTGAGGTGATTTAATATGGAAGACTTAGAAAAAATACTCAAACAGCTCTATCTTGTCTCAGGATTGAATATGTCCATCTTTGACATTAATCAAAAAATACTGGCTTCTTATCCTCATAAGAAATCCAAATTCTGCCATGAGATAGAGAAGAGCAAAGCTTCTGATCATTGTTTTATATGTGATATAAATGCGATGAATCATGTAAAAGAGACTGGCGAACTTTATGTCTATCAATGTCATTTTGGACTCAGTGAAGCAATTATGCCTTTATATTCTTATGGTGCTTTAACTGGTTATCTAATGATGGGACAAGCGGTTATAGGAACATATAGAAACTATTCTGAAATCATCAATAAATCTAAGCCCTATTTTGAAAATGAAAAAGAATTAAAACAACTTGTCACAAATATTACTATATTAGATGAAGATCAGATATATGCTTTTGCATATATATGTGATATCTGCGCAAAATACATTTCTCTCACCAATCGCATTCAGGCCAAAAATGATCATCTTGCCCAGGAAATAAAACAGTACTTAATTGCGAATTATAGTAAACCTATTACGATTGATCAGCTATGTGATTATTTCTTCTGCAGCAGAGGAACATTGTTAACTCATTTTAAATCTAAATACAATACGACTATCCACAAATTCTTATTAGATTACCGATTAAAGAAGGCTGCAGAACTATTAACAAACAAGAAACAAACCGTTAAAGAGATTGCTTATCAATGTGGCTTTGAAGACCCTAATTACTTCTGCAAAGTATTCAAAAAGGAGTACCAATGCTCTCCTCTAGAATTCAAAAACAAAGAGATGCCCAATTGAGCATCTCTTTTATTACATATGTTTCTTTGCAAAGTTCCAAGTATCTCTGCACATATCATCTAGTGTCTTTTCAACTACCCATCCTAACTGTTCTTTTGCACGAGTAGGATCTGCATAACATGTTGCGATATCACCAGCACGTCTTGGCTTGATTTCATAAGGTACTTTTACACCATTTACCTTTTCAAAAGCCTTAACGATTTCTAATACACTATATCCTTTACCTGTTCCTAGGTTACAGATATGAACACCTGGTGTTGCATATTTTTCAATTGCAAGAACATGACCCTTAGCTAAGTCTACAACATGGATGTAGTCACGTACACCTGTTCCGTCTGGTGTGTCATAGTCATCACCAAATACACCTAAGCAAGGAAGTTCACCTGCAGCAACCTTCATAATATAAGGCATAAGATTGTTAGGAATTCCCTTTGGATCTTCTCCTAATAATCCTGATTCATGTGCACCAATTGGGTTGAAGTAACGAAGAAGTGTAACAGACATTTCTGGTACAGCATGCTGTACATCTGTTAGAATTCTTTCCATCATAGCCTTTGTAGAACCATATGGATTTGTAGTCTGTCCTAATTCACAGTCTTCAGTTAAAGGTACAACTTTAGGATCACCATATACTGTAGCACTTGAAGAGAATACAATTGAAGGGACATGATACTTCTTCATAAGCTTAGCAACTACTAAAGTAGTCATTAAGTTATTTGTATAATATTCAATAGGCTTTACTACTGATTCACCTACTGCCTTGAAGGCTGCACAGTGAATGACTGCATCTAATTTATTTTCCTTGAATACTGCTTCTGTCTTATCTTCATCTAAAACGTTAAATTCATAGAACTTTACTTTCTTACCAGTAATTTCATGAATGGCATCTAAGGCTTCTGGTTTTGAATTTGAGAAATCATCGATGACTACAACATCATGGCCGCTCTGTAGTAGTTCTACACAGACATGACTACCAATATAACCTGCACCACCTGTAACTAGTACATTCATATTATTCCTCCACTACTTTACAACCACCAAGTTTTCTTACTTTAAGTACATGACAGCTGCCTTCTCCAAATAATTTTTCAATTTCTTTCTTATATTCTGGGACAAAGTCATTTTCTACAAATGCCTGAATTGTACCTGCGAATCCACCACCATGTACTCTAGATACACCATGGTCTCCTAATACGATTTCACTTAATGCTAGACCTGCAGAAACTGCCTGATGCTTATAATCAAAGTCTGCGTAAACATTCTGTAAGAACTTATAGCTTGAGTTACCAGATTCCTTGATTAACTTCTTGAATAAGTCAAAGTTATCATTGTTTAATGCTTCTACAATTTGAGGTACTCTTGCATTTTCCTTGAAGAAATGAATAGCTCTTAGAATTTCTCTATCATTCTTAACTGCTGCTCTGACATCAGCAAGATGATCAAAGAATTCCTTTTCATCTACTTCTCTTAAGAATTCCTTGCCGAAGTAATGAGCGACATCCTTCATTTCAGTTGGAATAGCACCATAAGCATCTGTTAAGTCTGCATGGCTTCCCTTTGTATCAACGATACATAAGCTATGATCATATTTAGAGAAGTCTACATCTACATGATTTACAACAGGATGTTCTGTATCCTTGAAATCGATAGAGATAAGTCCACCAACAGCACATGCGCACTGGTCCATTAATCCACAAGGCTTACCAAAATAAACATTTTCAGCATACTGACCTACTTTTGCGATAGTGACCATATCGATGCTCATATCATTATATAAACCATCAATGATTGTACCAATAATTGTTTCAAAAGCAGCTGAGCTAGATAAACCAGCCCCTACTAATACATCACTTGTAATGAATGCCTTGAAACCCCCGATATTGTAACCTAGTTCTTTAAGTTTAGAGACAACACCTCTGATTAGTCCTTCTGAAGTACCTTCTTCTTCATCCTTCTTATCTAAATCATTTAAATAGATTGGCTTAATATTAAAGCTATCAGAGACAACATTGATTACATCATCCTGTCTAGCGACTACACCAATCGCATCTAGATTGATAGAACCTGCGAGTACACAACCATGCTGATGGTCTGTATGGTTACCTGAAATTTCACTTCTACCTGCAGCACTATAGATGCTGACATTTTCATCACCATAAAGTTCAACGAACTTATCTAATGCATTGGCATATCTGTCTTTCTGATAATCTACGAGACTTGCATCTTCATATAAGTCTTTCAACATTTCATCATATTTATTAGTTTTAAATTCTTCTTTTAATAAGCTTGCTTTCATTTTGTTACCTCGAATGTATATACTGTTTCTTCTTTAAATTTTTTATTTGCGTTTAAGATGACCTTTGGATTTTCTTCTTTATGAATACTGTCTGGTAAATAACTTGTTTCAATACATAATGCATCTTGTGGATGCATAGTATATCCATATTTATCTAACTGTCCATCTAAATAGTTTGCACTATATACCTGTGCTGATGGATATGTAGTAGATACAGTTAATTTAATACCAGTTTCTGGAGAATAAAGTTCTGCCTGATTTTTATCTGTATTAAATACAAATGGATGATCATAACCACGGGCTGTGATTAACTGTGGATGATTGTCTTTGATACAGTCTCCAATCACTTTTTCACTTCTAAAGTCAAATGGAGTATTTGTGACATCTAATAATTCACCTGTATATAATCCATCACCATCAACGCAGCCTACTTCATCAGCATTGAGTTTTAATACATGATTATGAACACTTGATGCATGTCCATTTAAGTTGAAATATGAATGGTTTGTGATATTGATGATTGTATCCTGATCACTTGTTGCTTCATAGCGCATATGAAGAGATGTTCCTTCGATTGTATAATAAGCATAGAAATCTAATGTACCTGGATAGCCTTCTTCACCATCTTTAGATACATAGTGGAACTTGACACCATCTTCAATAAATTCATAATCAAATACCTTGTAAGAGAATCCTTCAATACCACCATGTAATGAGTTTGGACCATTATTAATAGGAACATTATAAGTCTTCCCATTTAATGTGAAAGTTCCCTTCTCAATACGGTTGCATACTCGTCCTACCAAAGCACCAAGATATGTACCATCTCTCTTCTGGTAATCTGATACTTCAGGGAAGCCTAATACACAATCACAAGGATTTCCTTCTTTGTCCTTTACTACAGCTTTAAGTAGTGTGCAGCCAAAGTTTGTGACTTCTACATAGAAGTCTTTGTTTTCTAAGCCGATGACAACAATATCATCATCTAATTCTTTCTTAATTTCTACCATAAGCCCTCCACGAAGCGACTGAATCCTTCAATTCCTTCATCAGTCATTTTATATACACCAGCATCTTCTAATACTGCTACAAACTTCTTAGTGACTTCTACTTCTAGGAATTTATCAACATCCTCGTAGTCACAATTCTTAAGATATTTGTACCAGTCCGCATGCTTCTGTAATGATTCATTTGAATCAAAATCCGCATTACCTAATAGACACTGTTTGATATCTTCTAATTCATTCTTTAATCTTGCAGGAAGAACAGCTAAGCCCATTACTTCAATTAAGCCGATATTTTCCTTCTTAATGTGGTGATGCTGTGCATGAGGGTGGAAGATTCCTAATGGATATTCTTCAGTCGTACGGTTATTTCTAAGTACTAGATCTAACTGATACAATCCATCCTTCATACGTGCAATCGGTGTTACTGTGTTATGTCTTACACCATCTGTATATGCAATGATATCTAGTGATTCATCACTATAATCAATCCATTTCTCAAGAATAACATCAGCCAAAGCAATAATTTTTTCTTTGGAAGTAGAGGTAAGTCTTAGAGTTGACAATGGCCAATACAGCATATCTACCTGCACCTGGTCATGTTCATAACTCTTGATTACTTTTGCATCTTCCATAGGAAAATGATGACGACCGCCTTGGTAGTGATCATGGGTAAGGATAGAACCACCTACGATTGGTAGATCAGCATTACTTCCCAGCATATAATGAGGGAACTTATCTACAAATGCGAATAGATGCTCGAATGTATTGTGATCAATTTTCATTGGCTGATGTTCTTCATTAAATACGATACAGTGTTCATTGTAGTAAACATAAGGTGAATACTGTAGGTAATAGCGATGACCTGCAAGGTCTAATGGAATAATACGATGATTCTGTCTAGCAGGATGCTTCATATTACCTGCAAATCCAACGTTTTCTTTACACAATAAGCAAAGAGGATAGTTTGCAGATTTGATATTCTTTGCAGCTGCAATCGCTTTAGGATCCTTTTCTGGTTTAGAAAGGTTGATAGTAATCTGGATATCACCATATTTAACATAATGGTTAAACTTGATATTCTTATCAATACGTGATTTACGAATATAGTTACTACTAATACTTAAATCATAGAAGTAGTCTGTTGCTTTTTCTGGAGATTCATTATAAAGAGTGTTGAACTTATTTACTACTTCACTAGGACGAGGCATGAGGCAGTTCATAAGTCTTGTATCAAATAAATCTTTTTCAGTCACAGAATCTGAAATCATGCCTTTTTCTACGGCATAGTCAAGAATATGATCAATGATATCCTGTGCTGTTTCTAATTTTTCATCAATTTCTTCTAGTTCAAATTCATCTAACTGAAGTAAGTCTAGAATTAAATTTGCGGCATAGTACAAGTCATCTGTACCAATCATGCCTTTTTGTAACGCAAAGTTAAGTAATCTGTTGATTTGATGGTTCATTATGGGGTCTCCTTTTTTTATTTTGTTATTTTCTTCACCTACTATAATAAACTTTTTAGTAAAATAATCAATATTTTTTTAACATTTTTACTAATTTGTTTACTTATTATTTTACTAAAATAAAAAGAGAGAAGTTTTATTAATTCTCTCTGCATGAATTTCTAATAACTAATTGACATGGTAATTGTATTCTACGTGGGTAGCTGATATCCTCTTCCGTGATCATTCCGTGTAATAATGAAGCACCCATCTCTCCCATCTCACTTGAAGGTGCATAGACAGTAGATAATGTAGGTCGTGTGAAGTTACATGCATCCACATCATTGAATCCCATAATAGACACTTCTTCTGGCACCTTTATTTTTGCATCTAATAAAGCCTGCATAGCCCCCATCGCAAGAGGATCATTGGCACAGAATATTGCGGAAGGTATTTTTCCTTCTTCAATCACACGATTCATGACAGAATAGCCTTCATCTCCTGTCATTTCATGATTAGTTGTAAATATCTCATATTTTATTCCTAGATATTCGCAATATTTAATAAAGCTTTTCTTTCTAGAAATTGTTTGTAAAGACATTTCATCATATTCATTTCTTCCCATAAAACCAATCGTTTCATGTCCCTGTGAATGAAAATAGTTAACTACTTTATACATCGCGTCATCAAAATCCAATGAGATACAGACATTTGTGATTGGAGACAAATCCATATCTAATAAAACAATTCTACTAGATAACTTACTAAATGTATCAAGATACTTCTTTTCAAACTTTCCAATACAGATAATACCATCCACACCTTCTAATACCTGCTTCATATTCATATCATCGTATCTTACTTTTGTGGAAGCCATCTTTTCTTTTCTTAAATATTTCTCTACACCCTGTAAAATAGATAAGAAATAAGTATCTCTAAATTCCTGTTCAAATGTATAACACTGGATAATACCTATATTAAATGTATTCTTCTTTTCTTTTGATTTTAAGGAGTAATTGAGTTCACTAGCCACTCTTAATATCTTCTCTTTTGTCTCAGGTAAAACCCTCAATGTTTTATCTTCATTTAATACTCTTGATACAGTTGCGATAGATACATTAGCTGCTTTCGCAACATCTTTAATTGTAGCCATTTCTTTTTCCTCCTTAACATTACTATAATAATTAATATATCACAATCTAGATAAAATGAGATAAAATTTTTAGTAATATTTTGATAGTGTCAAGAATCTTGTGTAAATTCTTATTTCCTGTAAATTAAGTTTTCAGT
>X196_Domestic_Cat__coassemble_165_pt1 | contig 7838 bp, 8 predicted proteins | sample X196_Domestic_Cat__metabat2_low_PE_005 | metagenome-assembled genome bin X196_Domestic_Cat
CAATATAAGAATGTAGGAAAACCTACATTCTTATATTGTCCTAAACCTACATTTTTATATTGACTTTTGCAGAGGGGACTAATAAAAAATCCCCTTCTATTAAAAAGGGGAGGAATAAACTAGATATATAAAGGTTCATTGTTTTTGAGTACTTGTTTATTATTTGTTTTCGCAATATAGAATACTTCACTTGTTTCTGCTTTATAATAAATATCTAAAGTAAGAATTGAAGTCTTCTTATAACCAAGTTCTACAAGATGATCAATAACCATTTTTTCAATATCATCTAAAGATACATCATGATAGTTATACTGTACCTGAAGATTCATCTTAACAGGTTTATAAGTAGTCTTAGCAGTTGTTTTCTTAGTTACAGTTTCTTTCTTTACTGTAGTAGTCTTTTTCATAATGGAGATCCTCCTTTGATACTCTAATTATTACTATTATTATAGCACACTCATTTTACAATTCAAACGTAACAGATATAGTCAAAAAATTACATAATATATATTATGCGAAGTATTATATATAAGAAAGAAACTCCCAATGAAGGGAGTTTTATAGTACTATTTTTCGTCTTTATTAGCACGATCGATAGAATCATATAACTTAGTGACATAATTACCACTAAAGCAAGAGATACATAAATCACAGTTTCCATCCATATCATGCTTAACAGATTTCTTTAATCCTTCCATTGAAATAAATGCTAATGAATCAGCTTCAATGAATTGACATAATTCTTCTACATTCATACGATGTGAGATTAATTCTTCTAGTGTAGAAATATCTACACCATAGAAACATGGGAACTTAATGGCTGGAGAAGCAATTCTAACATGTACTTCTGTAGCTCCTGCTTCTTTTAATAATCTTACAATACGTTTAGAAGTTGTACCTCTTACGATAGAGTCATCAATCATGATAACTCTCTTACCTTTTACAATAGAAGATACAGCTGAAAGTTTCATTCTTACCCCACGTTCACGCATTTCCTGTGTTGGCTGGATAAATGTTCTACCTACATACTTATTTTTGATAAGCCCCATTTCATAAGGAATACCAGATGCTTCAGAATAACCAATAGCAGCTGAAATAGAACTATCAGGTACACCAATAACTAAATCTGCTTCTACTGGTGCTTCTTCAAATAAAGTCTTACCACAAGTCTTACGTGCTGTATGAACATTAATACCATCTAAATTACTATCAGGTCTAGAGAAGTAAATATATTCCATTGCACATAGCTTATTGCAGATAGGTAAAGTTTCAGTATACTTCTTAGATTTAATAATACCATCTTTTACACGGATGATTTCACCTGGTTCTACATCTCTTACATATTCTGCTCCGGCAATATCTAAAGCACATGTTTCAGATGAGAACATATAACCTCCACTTGGAAGTCTACCCATAGATAAAGGTCTTAAACCATATCTATCTCTTGCAACATAAAGAGCATCTTCTACTAAAATTACAAATGCGAATGCTCCATCAATCTTTTCTAATGATTTACAGATACGATCTACAAATCGTCCTGTTTCTCTCTTAATTAAATGACCAAGAACCTCAGTATCACTTGTCGAATTGAAGATAGATCCATTTTCTTCGAGTTCCTTCTTTAATAAGTTAGCATTTACAATATTACCATTATGGGCAATACCCATCATACCATCGAGAGTACGGAATAAGAATGGCTGAACATTCATGATTCCTCCCCCACCTGCAGTTGAATAGCGGACATGTCCAATAGCTGCATTACCTGATAATTTTTCAATTTTTTCTTTATTAAATACTTCACTGACTAAGCCTTCTCCCTTATGGATGTTAAGCTTTCTACTTTTATTGCGGACAACAATACCTGCAGCCTCCTGTCCACGATGTTGTAAAGAATGTAAGCCATAATATGTTAATTGAGCAGCATTGTCATCTCCCCATATAGCAACAACTCCACATTCTTCATGTAATTCATCATGATTCTTGATCATAATAGCCTCCCTGTTTAATAGATTTCATTGATATAGCGCTTCTCAAGAGGTGTATTATCCTCCTGATTACACATCATTGTGATCATATCTGTTTTTTCACCATGAATAGACGCCATGCAATCTGTTTCGATGCGAATGTCTTTATAGAAATAAACAGAAATCGTTTTGAGGATGTCATCTAAATATTCTTTATTGTATATAAATTCTGAAATATAGACAAACTTCCCCCTATCATTATAAATCATATATCCTTGTTGTCCATACTCATTTTTAAATGTTAGAACAGAATCGTTAAATGCAACACATCTAATTCTTAGATAATTATTAAAATAATCTTCATCACGCATTAAATAATGGTTGAAATTTGCGGTATAACGCATGTAATCATCATAGAGATGAGTTATATCCTGGGACAGGCAAATATTACTAGGAAGGCAATACTTAGCTTTATCAAGCTTATAAAGAATATGTCTATGAGATTCTTTAAAGCCAAAAGGCATATAAATTTCAGGATGATAAGCCTGTAAATAAATGCGTTTATCTTTATAAATATCTAAAACATGATTCATTAATAATTTCATGAATCCCTGTCCTTCATACTCTCTCCTTGTAGAAACTCCTAGAATAAAATAACTATCTTCGTAATCTTTTACTTTAAAAGGTACAATCTGTAAAGCAGAAATAATTTTGTCTTTAAAACGTGCAACATATGTATTCTCTTTCTTATATCTATATTTGAAATAGAATTCAGTAGAGACTTCATCCTCATCCTCAAAACGGTCCATCCAGATTTCTTTGATTGTTTCAGTATCTTCATCTGTTGCCTGTGTAACGATGGCATCATTAATAAAGATACGTGTCTTTTCAACCATATGACAAGGATGCATACGTTCTTTAGAGATACGAAGATTTTCTATTCCCATATCTTCTTCTCTATTTACATATTTAAAATTCGCACATTCATATTCTAAGAATTCTTTTCTTAAAGTCACATAAAGACCTCTAATAGTTTTATCAGCTTTTTCAATATGAATCTGGATTGTTTCATGCTTTAATGGAGAACCAATCATAAAAGCCTTTAATTCATTATTAATAAAGATGCCACCTATCTTAATAGGTAATTGATCCTGGGTAGAAAGAAGATACATAATTCCATATGCTTCAGAAGTTAAGGATTCACTCTGTTCATGCTCTTCGCTTTCCCATTTTAATAGATTATTGAAAATCATAGGCATATCATCATCCGCATTCAATGTACGATATTCATAATTAGGATATTGTGAAATGAAGTTATGATAATTGTTTCTCATCTTCTGCATCTTCTTACCTGATAATGTAATTAATTTTTCTTTATCATATACATAATCATCTAAATCTCTTGTATGCTCATAAACAAACTGTCCAGGACATACCTTCTTTATTTTTTCTACAAAAGATGGAATAGCACAATCAATCATAAAAGGAAACTTATTTTCCTTTGCATAATTCATCATGTATTCAACAGCTTCTTTGTAGTATTCGCAAGACGCAAAGGGCATCGCAAAAAAGCGATGTCCTTTACAGTTATGTAACATGATGCAGAAGTGATCATGAATCTCATATTCAATATGATATTCATGATTCCACATCATCATAGTCACGAAATTTGAGTTATAGCCTTCATAATTGGCTTTATCTAAATAAGGTAAAACAGTATTTAAATCAGATAATTTTAAGGGTTTCATTTTATTTTCCAAGCATCATATGTATAAATTGTTTAGCTACACGCCCAGAATAGCCTCCGTTTCTTAATTCCCATTCCATAGCTAAACGATGGAGTTCATTACGATTAATATCTAAATGATACTGATCTGCAAGTCCATCTACTATATCAAGATAGTGCTGCTTATCTGGATGAACATAAAGAATCTGGACACCAAAACGGGCAACAAGTGATAGCTTTTCCTGTTTAGCATCATTGACATTTACTTCATTGTCATCTCTTTCGCCCCAAGTTTCCTTAATTAAATGTCTACGGTTACTTGTGGCATAAATAAGGACATTATCAGGTTTCTTTTCTAGTCCGCCTTCAATGACTGCTTTGAGATATTTATATTCGGTTTCATATTCTTCAAAAGATAAATCATCCATGAAGATAATGAACTTATAATTACGGTTCTGTAATTCTCCAATAATTTCTGGAAGATGGATAAATTGATGCTTATACACTTCAACCATTCTTAAACCGTCCTTGTAATAACGATTTAATATAGCTTTGATACTTGATGATTTACCAGTTCCATTATCGCCATACAATAAGACATTATTTGCTTTCTTGCCATTAATAAATGCTTCTGTATTCGCAATTAGACGATCCTTTTGACGTTCATAGCCTATGAGCTGTTCAAGTGTATTATCTTCTATATGATTGATAGAAACGATATTGCCATCTACATATCTAAAAGCCTTATTTAAACCGTATTTACCAACACCATACTTGTGATAATGATTATAGAGGATGTTATAGAAATCTTCAACAAATGTGCTTTGTGCAAGATTACTTTGTAGTTCACTGAAGACTTCATAAATCTCTTTGTTAATAATTGGCTTAGAATGTGAAAAATGGAAGAAAATCTCTCTATTTAGTCCTTCTAGATCATCAAATGAAGAGTGAAATAAATCATAGAAGTAAGTGAGATCTCTTAATACAAGTGCTTTTAATGTATCATCAACATCTACAACACGTTCTAGTGAAAGCGAGAAGGCATTTTCATGCATTGCAAGCAAATGAGTAAGTAAGCTTTGCATCAAGTGATCATGAAGATCATATTTTTCAGCAACCTGGAAGAATTTCGCAATAAAATCATGCTGAATTGCTTTATTGTCTAATTGGTCAACATTCTTTAATAGGAAAAGAACATCTTCATCATCTGTTAACTGATAATATACTGTTAAATCATTTAAATACATAAATAACCCCTTCTTTCATTAGTTTTTGAAGCTATGAATAGGAGCTGGAATACGTCCACCACGGTTCACAAATTCATCACAAGAGAATGAATTCACTGGCATGATTGGGGCATAACCTAATAAACCACCAAATTCAACTGTATCTCCTACATCCTTACCAATAACTGGAATAAGTCTTACTGCAGTTGTTTTCTGGTTGATCATACCAATAGCCATTTCATCTGCGATAATACCAGAGATTGTTTCGGCTTTTGTATCACCTGGAATTGCAATCATATCTAGACCTACTGAACAAACACAAGTCATTGCTTCCAGCTTTTCTAAAGTTAAAGATCCTGCATTGACTGCATCAATCATACCCTGGTCTTCACTGACTGGAATAAAGGCACCTGACAAACCACCTACATAAGATGAAGCCATAACGCCACCCTTTTTCACCTGGTCATTTAAGATAGCAAGTGCTGCAGTAGTACCTGGAGCCCCTACTCTTTCAAGACCCATGCTCTGTAAACAATCGGCAATAGAATCACCAATAGCTGGTGTAGGTGCTAAAGATAAGTCAATAATACCAAAAGGAATACCTAATGCTTCAGATGCTTCTAAAGCAACTAACTGACCTACACGAGTGATCTTAAATGCAGTTTTCTTGATGATTTCGCATAATTCACCAAAGTCTTTACCTTTTGCGTTCTTAATTGCTTTATGCATAACACCAGGACCACTGACACCAACATTAATAATGGCGTCTGATTCACTCATACCATGGAATGCACCAGCCATAAATGGGTTATCATCTGGGGCATTACAGAAGATAACAAGCTTTGCACAGCCAATAGACTCAATATCCTTAGTAGCATATGCAGTCTTTTTCACAATCTGTCCAAGTAATGCGACAGCATCCATATTAATACCAGTCTTAGTAGAACCAACATTAACACTTGAACATACAAATTCAGTTTCCTTCATAGCCTGTGGAATAGACTCAATAAGCATACGTTCTGCTTTAGTCATACCTTTAGAAACAATGGCAGTATAACCACCAATAAAGTTAATACCTAATTCCTTTGCACACTTATCTAGTGTTTTTGCAATCTGTACATAGTCTTCTGGCTTCTTGCAGGCTGAAGATCCGATTGTTGCAATAGGCGTAACTGAGATACGCTTATTCACAATAGGAATACCATATTTTTTTTCAATAGACTGTCCTACAGGTACAAGATTTCTTGCAGTAGACATGATTTTGTTGTAAATATTGTCACAAAGAACATCTAAAGAAGAATCAATACATTCAAATAAGCTAATACCGATTGTAATAGTTCTTACATCTAGATTTTCCTGCTCAATCATTTTATTTGTTTCAATAACTTCAAACTGATTAATCATCTATACATCTCCTTATAATCTATGCATCATATTAAAGATTTCTTCATGCTGAATTTTAATATCAACACCAATTTCTTTACCTAAAGCAGCAAGTTCATCTGCTAAGTCATTAAATGCTTTGCTAGAAGCATCATGATTGACAATCATCATCATATTGAAATAACCTTGTACAATAGTCTGAGAGATATCTAAAATATTTACATCATTCTCAGCAAGATAAGTACATACCTTTGCGATAATACCTACCTGGTCCTTTCCAACTACAGTAATAATACCTTTTTTCACAGTCGAATCCTCCGTTTTCATAAATTTTTAAACATTATAGCAAAACTAAGTAAAAAGATAAATAAAAAGTGTAAAAATATGCTTAGACTAAATAATAGCCTTTAAAAGTAATTTTAATTGATTGTAATATCAAAAAAAGAGAAGGAATGATTCCTTCTCTCTTATGTTTATGTTATTCACCTAATAATTTAAGAGCAGTAGCAAGAACAGCCTTACCGTTCATAGTTCCGTAATCTCTCATATCGATAACATCAACAGGGATAGCACCAGCTTTTCTTGAAGCAGCTAATTTTTCGATTGCAGCTTTCTGGAATCTAACCTGTGGGCCAAGTAAGATACAGTCAACTTCTTCTAGCACTCTAGGTGCATCAGAGAATGGTAAAGCGAAGATTTTTGCTTCAACTCCCTGTTCCTTAGCTGCGGCTTCCATTTTAGTTACTAATAAGCTAGTAGACATACCTGCAGAACATACTAATAAAATTGTTTTCATTGTCATTACTCCTTTTCTAATTTCTGTATTAATTATACTAATTTTTAGCCATGATGTAAACACTTACCCAAAAGTTTTTTTTAGCATAATACAAAAAATGATATTCAAAAGGCTATAAATTTAATTTATAATATTTTAGAGGTGGTTAAAATGAAGATATTAGTCGTAAGCGATTCGCATATGTATAACGATATATTAGAAAATATCACAAATAAATGGAAAAACAAGGTGGATTTATTGGTACATTGTGGAGATTCCTCTCTCCTTCCAGATGATCCATTACTTAAAGATTATGATATAGTTGTACATGGAAATCATGACGAAGAAGTCTTTCCTCACTATGTAGTTTACAAAGATATATTTGTGACCCATGGTAATGATTATCATGTCTATACAGGCTATGATGAACTTATACAAGCATGTAAAGAAAATCATTGCACGATATGTTTTCATGGACATACACATGTGCCTACGATTCAGATTCATGAAGGAATCACTTTTGTGAATCCTGGTAGTGCTATGATCAATCGAGGAAACTATGGTTATGGAACATATGCTATTGTGGAGACAGAACCATTTAATGTCATCTATTATGATAGTCTAGATCATCATATCTGTAACCAGGAAGTTCTTGAAGAAGGTATGGTAATACTTGATGACTTCAAAAAGATTGTAAAGAATATGAAATAAGGGGCTGTAACGAATAGGTAGTATTTACTACTACCTTGAGCGTTACAGCTCTT
>X196_Domestic_Cat__coassemble_333_pt1 | contig 5592 bp, 6 predicted proteins | sample X196_Domestic_Cat__metabat2_low_PE_005 | metagenome-assembled genome bin X196_Domestic_Cat
TTCTGCTCCACACTTCTCTTAAATCGTTACCTGTAGATTATGGGTATTCAAAAATTTTTTTTAATCGTCTATTGTATGCGATTGTTTGCAAATGATTGTGTTATCAATTGCATAAGTGCACGACTGAATCATATATTACTATGCTCTCTTATTTCTATAATTATTGATATGATAAAGTGGCAAAAAAGCTCTAAAGGTTAAAGAGGAACATTTCAAATTTAATATGAATGACTAAGATAATGAGATTAAGGTTTTTAAAACTTATTAACTTGAAATGATAAATACTTTAACTGGTGAGATGCGAAAACATAAATATAAAACTTATGATATGAATGTTATAGAATAACTTATTTTTGCTAATAACAAACTATCTAGATTGTCAGATATTAAAAAGTGCACTTTAGGCAATTGTTTTTATACAATTGTAAACGAATAATTAAAAATTGAAGAAAGGGGAAAGAACTATGAATGTCAAGAAATTCACGAGTTATGCAGTAGCATTGATGATGAATGTCTCATTAGCACCTATAAATGCGAATGCTCTTACTACTGATAACGCAGTGACGAACGGTTATTATAACGATTCTGGTCAGTGGGTTCAAGGTGAATTAGATCAGACCCTGCCAGAAGGTATTCATTCAGTTGATAAAACAGCTGAAGCACTTGGTAACAACACTTATAGGATGAAATTAAAGGTTGTTACTAAACAGAAGGTTGAAACTTTTACCAAGAAGTCAGCTACAGTTCTTGTTGTGGATACTTCGGGAAGTATGGATGGCAATCGTATTAGAAACTTAAAAGCAGCAGCAAATGCTTTTGTGAATTCATATGCTGGTGATAAAGAAAATGTTGGACGTTATCTTGCGGTTGTTGATTTTGCAACTCATGTTGAAGTACCGTTAAATTGGACGGATGTCTCTTCTACTAGAGGTAAAAACAAAGCATTTGAAGCAATCAAAAATCTAAAAGCTGGTGGTGGAACAAACCTAGATGCTGGTATTAAACAAGCCACATCTTTATTCTTAAAAGATGCAGTGAAACAAATTCAAAAAGACAACAGAAATACAGTCGTATTAACTGATGGAACACCTACTTATTATCTTAAAGATTGTGAAGGTGGATGTACTTTTTTACATACACATGTCACAATTGATGGCATAACATATGATTTAGCTGGTGATGGTGGAGAAGGTAGTGAAAAAACTGTTGAAGCAACATCTAAAGATGCTAATCTTCTAAAAGATCAGTCTACAGTTTATACAGTATGTTATGGGGCAGCAAAAGATAAAGCATATGAAGATGGTCCTACAGTTTCTGAATTCTTAAAAGGCAGTTCGCAACAAGTCGTGATAAAGCATATGATTCAAGTGATGCTGATGATTTAGCTAAAGTGTTTAAGGCTATTTCTGAAAGTGTTACCACTAGTATTACTGGTAAAGACTTAGAAGTATTTGATGGAGCTGCTCCATTTTTATCAGTAAGTCAATTACCTCCATCTGTACAGCAGGATACAAGTGGCTTTAAGTGGAAACTTGCAAATGCAACGACTACAACAGAAGGTACTAAGACTTATTATACTTATGAGTTAGAATACTATGTTACATTAGATGCTGATCATCCTGAATTTAAAGAAGGAAAACTTTATCCATTAAATGGTGAAACATATATTGCTATGCCTGATGGAAGTAAAGTTAAATTCCCAATTCCAGGTGCAACAGGAATCAAGTCACGTTATACAGTTACTTATACTGATGGCGTTGATGGTGAAGTCGTATTTGAAGATAAGGTAATTCCTGATTTAGTAGTAGGTACACCAACACCTAAATTTGATGAAACACCTACAAGAGCAGGTTATACATTCAAAGGATGGTCACCTGCAGTTGAAGAAAAGGTTACAAAGAACATCACTTACAATGCAACTTGGGTTATGAACTGGGTGCAAATGAATTCAGCACCAGTTATTAAAGCAACTGACAAGACAATTGAAGTGGGTGATATATTTGATCCTAAGGCTGATGTAACTGCTGAAGACGAAGAAGATGGAGATATCACTGATAAGATTGAAATCTTAGAGAATGAAGTAGATACAACTAAACCTGGCAAGTATGAAGTAACTTACAAGGTAACAGATAGCGGTGGCGCATCTCATGTTAAGACTATCAAGGTTACAGTAAATCCAAAGATGGAACCTCTAAATGCGGCACCAATCATTAAAGCCGAAGATAAGAATCTTACAGTTGGTGATGCATTTGATCCTATGGCTGATGTAACTGCAACAGACGCTGAAGATGGAAACTTAACTGATAAGATTGAAATCAAAAAGAATGATGTAGATACAACTAAACCTGGTAAGTACGAAGTAACTTACAAGGTAACAGACAGCAAGGGTGCATCATACACTAAGTCTATTACAGTTACTGTAAATCCAAAGATGGAACCTATAAATTCAGCACCAATCATTAAAGCTGAAGATAAGACTCTTACAGTTGGTGATACATTTGATCCTAAGGCTGATGTAACTGCAACAGATGAAGAAGATGGAAACTTAACTGATAAGATTGAAATCAAAAAGAATGATGTAGATACAACTAAACCTGGCAAGTATGAAGTAACTTACAAGGCAACAGATAGCAAGGGTACATCTCGCACTAAGACTATTACAGTTACTGTAAATCCAAAGATGGAAGTATTAAATGCAATTCCTACTATCAAGGCTGAAGATAAGACTCTTACAGTTGGTGATACATTTGATCCTAAGGCTGATGTCACAGCAGAAGACGTGGAAGATGGAAATCTTACTGATAAGATTGAAGTATTGAAGAATGAAGTAGATACAACTAAGGCTGGTAAGTATGAAGTCGCTTATAAAGTAACAGATAGTAAAGGCGCATCTCGCACTAAGACTATTACAGTTACTGTAAATCCTAAGATGGAACCTCTTAACGAAGCACAAACTATTGATGTAACTGATAAGGAAATCACAGTCGGTGATAAGTTTGATCCAAAAGATGGCGTTTCTGCAAAGGATAAAGAAGATGGTAATTTAACTGATAAGATTGAAATCTTAAAGAATACAGTTGATCCATCTAAGCCTGGCGTATATGAAGTTACTTACAAAGTAACAGATAGTAAAGGCGCATCTTGCACAAAGACTATTAAGGTTACAGTGAAAGAAAAAGCTCCTGCTCCAAGCAAGGATAACAATAAAACTACTACAGTTGCTCCTAAGACAGGCGATTCTACAAACGTATCTGCAGTGATTGCATTACTTGCAGTAAGTGGTATTGCATTACTCGCATTACTAAAGAAAAAGAAAGTATCATAGTATAACTAAGATATATATTTAACCAAGGGACAGTCGAGAAATCGGCTGTCTTTCTTGCGTTTTAAGATCAACAAAAACTGGTAATTTAAAATAACCAGGGGTTAGAAATGAACATAAATACTTTTGCTCTACTATTAGTTATAGAATGATCGGTAGAGTTAGAGAAGATCACTTATATATTTACATCTTTTTTACACTATGTTATCATAGTTAGGGCAGACTAATCGAAAGGGGATGTATAATGAAATCACATAAATATTGGTCTATAGGAGCGCTGCTTTCTATGATCTGTACTTTTTTAACAGGACATGTAAAAAATCATATGATTCATGCAATATTTGGTGTTATTGCACTTATTTGTATGATTATGTCTATTTATTCAGGACACAAAATGACTTCTAGGAACTAATGAATACAGTCGGTATGGAATATACTGGCTTTTTTTGTGCTCAATATCCTTGACAATGATATATATATACCTATAATGTTCTATATAGAACATAGAAGTTCTAAATAGAACGATAAAAAAGGGGGGCTTAATATGTATTTCTGGGATCAACATAAGACGATTACTCTTTATTATGAGATGTTAACCGCATCTACTTGTGATAAGTATCATCTTAAAAAGATGGAATATGACATACTGATGTTTTTGTATCATAATCCAGAGTACAATACAGCAGCGGATATTGTTAGAATAAGAAAATCGACAAAATCTCATGTCTCGACCGCTTTAAAAGTATTAGAAGAACGTGGTTATATTACTAAGAAGACATCTTCAAGCAATAAAAAGCGAGTGGAGCTATATTTACAGGATTCAGCCAATGAAATCGTTAAAGAAGGATTAGATGTTCAAAATCAATTTGCGCATGACATGCTTCAAGGTTTAACTGACGAAGAAATAAAAGTATGTCGTAATGTATTTGAAAAAATTTGTAGGAATGCGGAAGAATGCATTCAAAAGAAAGGATTATGATTATGAATAACCAAAAATATGTACCTAAAATGCCAGATATCATGGAGGCTATCTTTGATACTTGTTACTTATTATTTGACTTAGTAGCTGGTGTAATCTTCCTTACAAACGCAAATGGCAATATGTTATTTATACTATATGGTATCTTAACTCTTACATTATGTGGTGGTGATGCCTTCCACTTAGTTCCTAGAATTATAAGAGCATTCAAAGGAACTAATGAAAAAATTAAGAGACAACTTGGTATAGGTTTGCAGGTTTCTTCTATTACTATGACTGTTTTCTATATTATCTTACTTTATATCTGGAAACTCACATTCCCAACTCTTTTTGCTCCATTTATTGTAGAAGCAATGATCTACATTTCCGCAATCATTAGAATTGTAGTATGTTTCTTACCACAAAATGACTGGTGTGGGGATGAAGGTAACTTAAAACTATCTATTATCAGAAATGCCGTATTTGCAGTTACTGGTATTGGAATTATTATTCTATATGCAATGAGCGGTAATACTGGTAATCTTCACATGACTAGAATGGTTGCAGCTATTATTATCTCATTTGGCTGTTATTTACCAGTCACTTTATTAAGTAAGAAAAAACCTAAAATTGGTTTGTTAATGATTCCTAAAACATGTGCCTATATGTGGGTGATTGTAATGGGATTACAGCTATTATTTAATTAGAATAGTGTTATATAGTATTGTAATAAATCATTAAGTGAGGTAGAAATGATGGAACAAGAAAGATATTCAATACTATATAGTTCTCCAACAGGTAATACAAAGATGCTTGCAGAGGCTATTCATGACACGCCAGCTGAAGAAGATTGTGATTATTTTGGACCATGTAAAAAAGTAGATTCAGATATGTTTTATATTGGTTTCTGGACAGATAAAGGTAATGCGGATGCAGCAACTCTTAAACTATTAGAAGCCTTAAAGAATAAGAAGATTTTCTTATTTGGTACAGCAGGATTTGGAGTAAGTGAAGAATATTTCCAGAGAATTCTAAATAATATGAAAACAAGCATTGATGCAAGTAATACAATTGTAGGTGAACATATGTGCCAGGGTAAGATGCCACAATCTGTACGTGATCGATATGTAAAAATGAAGGCACAGCCTGATCATATGCCTAATATTGATATGCTCATTGATAATTTTGATCAAGCTTTAACACATCCTGATGAAAATGATTTGAATAATTTGATAGCTAAAATTAAAGCATAAGGGGATGTAAAATGGTACCCATAAGGAGGACAACAACCTGACAGTTGTGATACCCACCT
>X196_Domestic_Cat__coassemble_361_pt1 | contig 5276 bp, 7 predicted proteins | sample X196_Domestic_Cat__metabat2_low_PE_005 | metagenome-assembled genome bin X196_Domestic_Cat
CAATAATGAATCGATAGAGTTCATTAACTGATTACGTACATATTATACGAGGAGGGAAATTTTATGAAGAATAAGTCAGAGAAAATTTATCACTTTTTGTCTTTTGCGTGTATGGTAGCACTCGCAACATATATAATTTTGTTTCTTCATCATTTATTAACAGAGAGTGCTTCTTATGTGTCTGGTGCTACTTACAAATTTCTTGTCGGTGCAGAACTTGTTCTATTAATCATAGTATTTATAAGAATTTTCTGGGCATTCAGAAAATTGAGAGAAGTAGGAAAGGGGTAAAGTAATGAAAATTTTAAATTATTAAAGAGAGAAGAAAGAAAAAGAAACAAAAGAAATCAGGCGCAATCCCTAGCGTCTAATAAAAAAATAATATACTCTTATATGTAAGAGAGGTTCTATTATGAGAAAAATTCTGAATTATTTTACTGGTGTAATCATTACATTCCTATTTCTAATATTTAATGATCTTGATGCGATTCCATCAAAGTATCGTTTAGGAATAGCTGCAGTTATTTTGATTTTTGATGCAATAGTACTTGCTTATGAACTTATTAATAGTATGAAGAAAAACAAATCCGCAAAAGTATTACTTCAAGAGAATATTTGTATGATCAGTACATTTATGATTTTACTGATTTTGAGAATAAGTCATCTTTCTCAAGAATGTAAGTTTGTGATTGCAGGGGTGGTAGTCTGTTATATTATAATAAGTATAATCTATAATTATAAGAAAAAGGTGGAAATTGAATAATCCACCTTTTTTAAGGCGCAAAAAAGAGCTGTAATGGTTTCATTACAACTCTCGTTAATATTAATAGTTACCCTGAGCAATCATGGCATCTACAACTTTTTCAAAACCTGCAATATTTGCACCTTTAATTAAGTCATAACCTAAGCCATACTTTTCGGCTGCTGCAACAGAGTTATTGTAGATATCTACCATGATAGTATGTAGTTTTGCATCTACTTCTTCTTTAGTCCAGCTATAACGCATTGAGTTCTGACTCATTTCAAGTGCAGAAACTGCAACACCACCAGCATTTGCTGCCTTTGCAGGACCTAAAGTACCTTCATGACCTGTGAAGTATGCGATAGCTTCTGGAGTAGTAGGCATATTAGCACCTTCGATAATATACTTACATCCGTTTTCTACTAACTTCTTAGCATTTTCTTCTTCGATTTCATTCTGTGTTGCACAAGGGAATGCCATATCACACTTAACACCCCAAGGTTTTTCTCCTGGATGGAATTCAGCACCGAACTTTTCAGCATAGTCTTTTAACTTAACATCGTTCTTAGTTCTGATTTCAACAAGGAAGTCCCATTTTTCCTGAGTATTGACACCTTCTGCATCATATACATAACCATCTCTACCAGAGATAGTAACAACCTTAGCACCAAATTCAGTTGCTTTCTGAGCAACACCCCATGTAACGTTACCATATCCAGAACATGCAATAGTCTTGCCTTCATAGCTGTCATTGAAATGTTTTAATACTTCATTACCATAATAAACAGCACCAAAACCAGTCGCTTCAGGACGAATTAAGCTTCCACCAAATGGTAAAGCCTTACCAGTTAAAACACCGTTTTCATAAGCATCTTTAATTCTCTTATACTGTCCAAATAAGTATCCGATTTCTCTTCCACCTACACCGATATCACCAGCAGGTACGTCTACGCTAGGACCGATATGACGGTATAATTCAGTCATGAATGACTGACAGAAACGCATTACTTCAGCATCGCTCTTACCTTGTGGGTCAAAGTCAGAACCACCTTTACCACCACCGATAGGTAAAGTTGTAAGAGAGTTCTTTAAGATCTGTTCAAGACCTAAGAATTTAATAATACCTAGGTTTACTGAAGGATGGAATCTTAAACCACCTTTGTAAGGACCGATTGCGCTAGAGAACTGTACACGGTAACCTCTGTTCACAATAGTCTTACCTTCATCATTAACCCAAGGGACTTTAAACATAATAACTCTTTCAGGTTCAGTAAATCTTTCAAGGATAGCCATATTTTCATATTCAGGGTGTGCTTCAATAACTGGTTCCAAACTCTTTAAGATGTTTGTAGCCGCTTCGATGAATTCTGGCTGATCAGCATTCTTTTCTTTTAATTCTGTTAAAACCTTATCAACATATTTCATAACGAAATCCTCCTTAAATTAATTATATTATGCGTATGATAGAATTTCTATAAAATAAGAAATTATTATCACAAAGATAAAGCAAGGATTAAGGTGATAAAAAGCATGAACTACATTTTGTGAGTATACTTTAGGATTGTGATTATTGAAAATAATTCACATATAAAAATTGGTAAATTATTTACTAATATTATTTGTATCAGTATAATATATAGTGTAGAAAGCGTTTATATTTATTTGGGTGAGAATGGCAGAAAAGCCCCACATCAATATAAAAATGTAGTCGTTTTGGAATATCTGGAGATTTCTTGGCAAAACATATGAGAACAGATTACTTTGATTCAAGTGGATTATATGATTTATATAACTACATTTCCAAAAAGACGCAAGCATTCTATATTGATGTTAAATCTAAATCTTAATGTATAGAGGTATAATTTTATGAGTACTAAAACAATAAAATTTCTTTTCTGTTTTGTTATTTATGTGATTTTATTTATTGCAGTTTCTTTTTATCCTGATCAAACAATTGTGGCAATTCCTATCGCAGATACGCTATTTGAGTTTGTTTCAATACCAACATTTTCCACTCATGTCTTTTAACTCCATTTGTTGGAAATACAGTGTTACTTATCTACTTCTTTAAGGATGAAATTAAAAACTTCTTCAAATTCTAGGTTAAAAAAGCGAATTATTAGTATATACATAATAATCCTAACTTATAGCAGGGGTCCTGGGAGATAGCGGAAGCTATCTCTTTTCTAATGTTTTTAAGTGCATCTAGAATATGAAAAAGTATTCATCATGCAAAAGAGAATAACCTTTTTAGGAGAGTATATATGAAAAAGTGCTGTAACGCTCAAGGTAGTAGTCAATACTGTCTATTCGTTACAGCCCAAAGATTTTTGAATCAGTTTAGCTATGCAATCTTTTCACCTTTTAATAACTTATAAACGATATAAGCGACTAAAGCACCAATAAGTGGTGATAATAAGAATACCCATAACTGATTAAGTGCAGTGCCTTTACCAAGTATCTTCATAATAACTGCTGGACCAAATGATCTTGCAGGGTTAATAGAAGCACCAGTAAATGGGATACCTAAAATTGTGACAAGTGTTAATGCACCACCAATTAATAATCCAGATAGTCTTTCTAATCTTTCATCATTTACTACATGTAAGTACACTGATACAAATACAAAAGTTAATACAGCTTCTATAAGAATAGCACCCTTTACATCTAATGAAATCATACTTAAAGAACTATATCCTGTTTGTCCAACACCTAAAGTTGTGATAGATACACTAGGAATACATTTAAGAATACCAAGTAGTAATCCACTTGCAAGAAGTGCACCTAATAGTTGTGCCACAATATAAAGGAACATTTCTACGAGAGAGATAGCTCCATTAAAATACATTGCGATAGACACTGCTGGATTGACATGTGCTCCTGAAATAGAAGAGAACATATAATAAACAAATGTCATTGCAAGACCAAATACAACTGCAATACCGATAATACCTGCTACTGTACTATATGTAGAACCTAATCCTGTAGATCCAAGTAATGCATAAGCTGTAGTACCTAGAAATACAAGTAGGAAAGTACCAAGTAGTTCAGATAGAAATTTCTTGATTTTCATTGAATACCTCCAATATTTTATGAAATGAGTGTAAGACAAATTCAATAACTTGTCAAATGACCCTAATCCATGTAGAATGTGAAAAGGTGATAAAAATGAAAAAATTCAAAGATTTTAGAGTAACAGTATTTATGATTATTATGATTCCTGCATTACTTGCATTATCTATTTATTCCAAAGTTGTATGGCATTCACAGATGCGTTTTGTCTTAGCTCTTATTATGACAATCACTATCGCATTAATCTGTCTTGCTGGCTATAATCTTCACTTATATAGCGATATTATTATGATATATACATGGAAATATGTCGCATTACTTCCAGAAATGATTGAAGTAAAGGATATTAAATCAATCAAGGCAGTAAGTAAACATAAGATCAAGATTGCGCATAAGTATATTTCTTATGCTTATGTGAGTAATAGTGAAGAGTTCATGGAAAACTATCAATTATTACAGGAATCTGCACAAGAACAAGAAAATATGTAAAATCATGTGAAATACCAAATGGGCATCTATTTGGTATTTTCTTTTACTAAAAAACCATATAGTCGTATGACTATATGGTCTGATTATTTCTCTTTGAGTACAGTATACATATTAACTAAAGATAATATGATAGATATACCGAAGAATAGTGTATTAAGAATACTGGAACTTATACCCAATTCATCTATAAGAATAGCTGTGTTCCATAAAGATATTGCCGCAGATATAGAAATACCTAAAGAAATCAAAACAAGTAGTACGCTATTATTATGATTACGTTTGATAAATAGGAATAAGAGTAACTGTAGAATCAATACAATTAAGAAGTAAATAATAGTTGTAGTCATGCTTCTTCTCCTTTCTTTATGTTAAGTGATTTATAAATATATTATATTATAATAATATCAACAAGTATATATATTTGAATAAGTGTTGTAGAATGAATAATTCATACATACAATGTATTTAAAATTTCACATCATTGCGACAATCACTTTTTTCATCTTATGCAAAAAGATGCTTTTAGAAGATAATAAGTGTATGATGCCTTCTAGGGGGTTAAAGATATGGATTTAGCTATTTCACTTGCTACACAAATTGGAGCTTTATTTATTATGATAGGAGTAGGATATGTACTGATTAAAACAGATATATGTACAATATCAGAATCAAAACTTTTATCACAGATTGTATTATATGTTTCTGCACCTTGTGCAATCATCAATTCGTTCCAGATTGACTTAACAGCAGAAAAGTTAAAAGGTTTCTTACTGTCTATTGGTGCAGCTATTCTTGTACATATTATTTATTATATACTTGCTAAGATACTCACAAAAAAATGTCATTTTAATGCGATTGAATCAATGTCCATCATGTATCCTAATTGTGGAAACTTGATTCTTCCTCTTGTTTCTATCGTATTAGGGAACGAAATGGTTTTCTATTGTTCAGGTTATAAATTAGTGGCGAAAAA
>X196_Domestic_Cat__coassemble_586_pt1 | contig 4182 bp, 4 predicted proteins | sample X196_Domestic_Cat__metabat2_low_PE_005 | metagenome-assembled genome bin X196_Domestic_Cat
CACATTTTCGATTTAATCGTCCTTTTTAGGTACACTATATAATTTGGCGCTTACGGAAGGTATTCAAAAGATCACTGATATGACTACAATTAAGAAGTTAAAAGAAAAAGACCAGTATAGTGGTCTATCAGGAAACAATATCACAAATACAAAATTCATCTTTGAGATGGCTATCTAGAACCTTGCATTCGCAAGGTTCTTTTCATTTCTATCACCGTTAATTTAGTTTGTATGATATATATTTTTCATTTTTCAGGCGTTACTGTATTTAAGGATTGAGAGTATGTTAAAATATGGACATGGAGGTGATATTCATGGATGATTTCTTAAGTGATATTTATACAATACTCTTTGCGAAATGGATTCTATTGCAGGAAGTGCCTGACTTTGAAACAAAAGTGAATGAAGACTATACAGAGATTCATTTCTATAATAAGCATGCCGATATTGAAATTGTCTTTAATCCATTGAATATCATAGAGTTTAAAGCAACCAATACACAATCTGGTGAGACTGAATATTATCTACATTTCCAGATGAAAACATTGAATTATGCAATGAAGTTATTTAGAGAACTCACTCATTATATGAAGCATATTGGTGATACACCTACTGTTAAGATATTGTTGTGCTGTAGTGGTGGTTTAACAACTAGCTATTTTGCGATGAAGATGAATGAAGCCTCTAAATTAATGAGTCTTCCTTATGTAACAGAAGCAAGTGGTTATAATAATTTATACTATGTAGCACAGGATTATGATGTAGTTCTCTTAGCACCACAGATTTCTTATTTACATGCTAAAGCATGTGATATTCTTAAAGATAAGATTGTCTTAAATGTACCACCTGAAGTATTTGCGAAATATGATGTAAAAGCCGTCTTTACACTTGTGAAAGAATCATTAGAGATTAAAAAGAACCAATCTGATCAGAAGATTCCTTTACCTGTTATGTTGGATGTAGAAATTAAACATAAGACATTGGCTCTCTCTATTTTCCGTAATAAACAATCCATTCATGTTGCTTATCGTGTATATGATAAGAATCAAGAAATACTATTAGATAACGAAGTAATCAAACCTGTAGTTAATCTTCAAGATGTTTGTGACATTATAGATATTGCCCGTCTTCATTATCCACGTATTCGTTATATTGGTATTGCGACTCCAGGTATTATTGATGATGGTTATGTGTCTTCTACAAGTTTAGTCGGATGGGAAACACCAGAGAGATTAGAAGACGTCCTCACTGAACGTTATCATTTGCCTGTATGTATATGTAATGATGTCAATGCAGCAGCTGTAGGTTATTATTCTTCACAGGATCAAGTAAGTTCACTGGCTTTCTTATTCCAGCCTGTACATGCAATAAGTGGTGCAGGTATTATTGTGGATAACTGCCTACTACATGGTATGCATAACTTAGTAGGAGAAGTACAATTTCTTCCTTTAGATTTAACAGAAGATAAAATGACACTCAGTATGTCTCCTGAAGGATGTATTGAGGTTGTCGCCCGTTATTTAGTATCTATTATCAGTTTATTAAGTCCTGAGGAACTTGTATTCTATTGTGACTTTATTCCTCATGTACTCCCATTATATGAAGAAATGGCTACTCTTATACCAAAAAAATATATTCCGCCTATTGCCAAAGTAGATAACATGCAGGAATATATTCTTCTTGGGACTATGATATTAAGTACAACACAGAACTATGAGAATTCTATATAGTGTTCAATACGATAGTCTATATTCTTTTCATAATCTTTATTAAAATAGCATGCATAGAGACAGTCTAATAAGAACTGTAATGAAGCTCTTGAAGAAAAAGAAGCAATCTTTTCTTCTGAATCTTCATACGATGCAAAATAGAGATGATAATCAACGAGTTTAGATAATTCACTCTCTTTAGTAGAAGAAATAAGAACAGTTGTCACCTGGTTCTTATTCATCACACGGATGAAGTCTTCTACATGAGGTGTTCTATTAGCATGGGAGATCACGATTGCGAGGTCTCCTTTTTTTAATGTTTCAGCCACCTTTGTTTGATAGAAAATCTGTTTTTCTACTGTGACATCCTTACCTATTTCTAACATGTTCTGTCTAAAACACTCAGCCATGAAGAAATTACCTATAGAAGGAAATAATGCGATAGCATTTGCATCATACATCTTCTGGACAATTTTACCAAACTCATCTAGATTCACTAGGTTTAATGTGGAATGAAGTGTTTGATCATAGAGATTCAACATTTTAGTCATAATTTCATGGTTCGTATTATTGATCCTGAAAGGATAGTTATAGTCCACTGAAATAAGTTCTTTCTGGTATCTTTCACGATCAAAGTGAATATGGGATTTAAATGCCTGTAAACCTGAAAGTTCTAGTTTGTCAATAATTCGATAAATAGTAGAAACAGACACATAGCTATTCTTAGAAATATCTGATGCAGACATATTCATAATATCTTCTGAATGTTCTATAACATAATCTATAAGTTTTTTTCACTTTCTGTAAGTGATAACTGTTCGAGCTTATCATAAATGTTCATAAAAAGCCTCCTGATAGACTATATTATACTCTATTTTAATTACTATTTCTTTAACTGGAATACTTTAAGTGCATTCTCTGTTGTCTGTTTTGCGACTTCTTCGTAGCTTAATCCTTTTAGTTCAGCAATCTTTTGGGCAACAAAATAGACATTACCTGGTTCATTCTGTTTTCCTCTATAAGGTGCTGGTGTGAGATAAGGGTCATCTGTTTCTACAAGTAGATAGTTTAAATCTACGCCTTCAGCGACTCTTTTAGGAACCTTCGCATTCTTAAAAGTAACAGGACCTGCCAAAGAAATATAATAACCAATCTTAATGAATCTTAAAGCCATCTCATAACTTCCACTATAACAATGCATAATACCCTTTACACCTGACTTAGAAAGAATATCAAATGTATCTTCATAAGCATCTCTGGCATGAATAGTAACAGGTAAAGATAATCTCTTGGCTATTTCTAATTGTTTCTTAAAACAGTCAATCTGTTTTTCTTTAGATGCTTCATCCCAATAGTAATCTAATCCTATTTCACCTACAGCAACAACCTTAGGATCTTTTGCAAGTGCTTCTATTGCCTCTAAATCCTCATCTGTTGTCTCTTTACAATCATTAGGACTAATACCTACTGCAGCATAAATAAAGTCATACTCATGCGCTATCTGTACTGCAAGACGTGAAGACTCTAAATCATAACCTACAACAGTAAAGTACTTCACACCTCTATCTATTGCATTCTGAATATATAAATCACGATTTTCAAATAATTGTTCACTATTTAAATGTGTATGTGTATTAAATAACATTTTTCTTATTACCTCGCTTTTAATCAAGTATACATAAAAAAAACAGGGGAATAAACCCCCTATTAGTAAAGGGCTGTCAGTAATGAACAGCCCATCTTGCATCATTTACTGTCCTACTTATAGTTATTTCAGAAGTTAACTTATCAAGCTTAAAATATATTACATATTGATTTTTCCCATAGAATATTCTGTTTATCAAAGAATTGTTTTAATTTTTCGAGATCATTTGATTCCACATTTTTTCTTTCAAAAAATGTTGTATATCCAGCTTTACTTATAATTAATATAATTTCTTTTGTTTCTTTAACTTGTTTAATATCCTTATACATGATTTTACTCTTATTTTGAGTAGATTTTTCAACTGAAATAATTCCATCATTATCAAATATTAAATCGACACTGACCTGATCTGATCCATATTTTTCTTTTTGAAGTTTTATGAATCTTTTCAACATAACTTCTGATTGAACAAAAGGTAATATACACAAAATAACTAATACTAGAGAAGATTTAATAAAATCAAACATATCATCATTAAATACGCTAATCAATGCGGCTAATAATGCTAAGACTGCTCCGCATAGAACAAATAATTTGTATATAAAATAAAAAAAGAAGAATCTTACTTTTTTTTGAATACCCATAATCAACAGGTGACGATTTAAGAGAAATGTGGAGCAGAAATATTCAGGATATATACTATCAGTCTATGACTGATAGGAAATGATTTCTGTAGGTATTTCTTGATTTTATCCATAACAGTCTTTCCCATATTTCTATGGTTAAATCTATACTCCTGTTCATTCAGGAATAAAGGCATCTCTCTTT
>X196_Domestic_Cat__coassemble_1295_pt1 | contig 2795 bp, 5 predicted proteins | sample X196_Domestic_Cat__metabat2_low_PE_005 | metagenome-assembled genome bin X196_Domestic_Cat
ATGGGTACATGTTTTTAATTATTTCACCTGTCTACTTGACAGGGGCGCATCAATGTTAATAAATAAAGTCAGTAATGGAAATCCATGTGTAGTCTTTAAAGGAATCAAACCGACTAAATAACGTAGTACTGATCCAATAAAACCACCCATACCGACATATATACATGCTGTCATATGCTTTTCTCCTTTTTATGTATTATAAAATAGATGGAAGAGAGAATCAAAGGTGCTATAATACCAAAATAGGGGTGGTATTATGTTGAAAATTACTTATATAACACATAGCAGTTTCTTTATAGAAACAGATCGTACATGTTTGTTATTTGATTATTATACAGGGACTATTCCAAAAGTACCTGAGGGCAAGAAACTTTATGTATTCGCTAGTCATAGACATGGTGATCATTATTCTAAGAAAATCTTTGATTTAAAGAAAGAATACAAAGATGTTCATTATTTGCTATCTAGTGATATAGAGAAAATAGAAGATGATTCTATCTCTTATTTAAAGTATAATATTGTTTATTTTGATTCTAATATAGAAGTGAGTACTTATTTATCAAATGATGAAGGTATTGCGTTTATGGTACAAGTAGACGGTTATACTCTTTATCATGCTGGAGATCTCAATAACTGGGATTGGGTTGGGGAAGATAAAGAGTGGCTTGATTGGCAGAAGAACCTTTATCATACAGAACTAGAAAAGATGAAGGACTTTGATATAGATGTAGCCTTTATTCCTTTAGATCCTCGTCTAGAAGATAATTATCATGAAGGTATTACAGACTTTTTAAAAGTATGCCATACGCGTTATATTGTCCCAATGCATTGTTGGAATAAATATGATGTTATTGAAAGATTTATAGAAGAACAAGGTCATAAAGATCAGGTTCTCTCATTTACACAAGAAGGAGAAGTTATGGATGTCAAAATATAAAATACTTTGGGTTATTCCCCTCTTTTTTATAATTTCTATATGTGGTGTTCTTTCTTTTCAGAAAAATATACCAAATGATATGTCTCGCTCTGAGATTGCCTATATTAATGATCATTTGATTATTCCTGATAGCCAGGAAATCATTGAAAAGGGCTATCCTAAAAATGAATCTGGGCAGACTTATGGTCCTGATTTATCAGACTATGTAGGTAGTGTTCCTGATCTCATTCTTGCAGAAAGTGAAGAAGGGATTAAAGGTTATTTAAAGAAAACAGACAAGGATTCTATTACATCATCGTCACGTACATTACCACTCTATTTACAGGATGGTCAGACAAAGATTGCAGAACTGACACTCAAAACAAAATAATTTCCCAGGAAAAGGAGGAAAATCATGACACTCAATCAATTACGTTATGTAGTTATGGTGGCACAAACAGGAAGCATTACTCAGGCGGCTAAAAGATTATTTATCTCACAGCCTTCTCTTACAAATGCGATTAAAGAATTAGAAAGCGAAATGCATATCACAATCTTTAGACGTACCAATAAAGGTGTTATTGTATCTAGAGAAGGAGAAACATTCTTAAGTTATGCAAGACAGGTATTAGATCAAGCTGATTTACTTGAAGAACGCTATATGAATGATAAACATCAAAGTCCTCATTTTAGTGTATCCTGCCAGCATTATTCATTTGCAGTTAATGCCTTTGTAGATGTTATTAGACAGTTTGGTGTTAACCAATATGATTTTACATTAAGAGAAACAGAAACACATGAAATTATCGAAGATGTTTCTACTATGAAAAGTGAAATAGGTGTTCTATATACATGTCCTAAGAATGAAGAAGTCATCATGAAGATGATCAGACAGAATAACTTAGAATTTAAAGAACTCTTTGTCGCAAAACCTCATGTCTTTATTTCTTACCACCATCCTCTTGCTTATAAGAAGACATTAACTCTTAAAGACTTAGAAGATTACCCATATCTTTCTTTTGAACAAGGAGAATATAATTCTTTCTATTTCTCAGAAGAAGTATTAAGTACATTGGATAGAAAGAGAAATATTAAGGTAAGAGACCGTGCGACACTCTTTAACTTGTTGATAGGTTTAAATGGTTATACAGTATCTACTGGTATTATCTCTAAAGAATTGAATGGGGAAACAATTATTTCTGTTCCTTTATTAGTGGATGAAATTATGAAAGTAGGCACTATTACACAAAAGAATATGATACTTTCACGTTATGGAGAAGCCTATATGGAGGCACTAAAAAAGCATATATAATGATAATCTCTTGATTTTGCCACTTAAATATTACTAGTGATATTCTTGCTTTTTTTGATTTTTGGTGTAAAATACTACCAACATCACAATCGTGATGTTGAAGGAGGTAAGACTCATGTTGAAACGTTATTTAGAGAAACTGATCTCTTTTGGCTGTAGTCTTCAGGATGTCCCTCGCGTAGATGTTGTTTATGAAATGCCAGAAGGTCAGAACTATCATTTAGTGAAATATATATCAGGTAAACAAGGATGCTTATATGTTGATATCGATGCTTTTAAGAAGGAAGATCAAAAATCCTTATTTGCGTTATTTACAGAATTAAGACGTTATTATCAGGATTATACAAATATGGAACAGCCTCATGATCTTGAATATGTTATCGATGCCAATGCTTTTGCGGTTATGGTTATGAAGGTCTACTTCGGTGTAGATTCTCCAGTTAATCATGATCTACCGATGACAAGAGTGATGCTTGCATCACATCGTCTCTCACAACAATTAAATATCAAGTAAAAGGGGCTGTAACGAATAGGTAGTATTTACTACTACCTTGAGCGTTACAGCTC